>Ga0114974_10000003_pt1 | contig 214677 bp, 260 predicted proteins | sample S_130206_EF_Meta_FD_87318 | JGI IMG/M metagenome (GOLD analysis project Ga0114974, IMG submission 87318) | Freshwater microbial communities from Lake Simoncouche, Canada to study carbon cycling - S_130206_EF_MetaG | ecosystem: Environmental > Aquatic > Freshwater > Lake | place: Lake...
CCGCCGTCTTCATCACTCTCGTCGCTCGCAAGCATCGCCTTTAGTCGTTGCGGTTCCCCACACAATCCTTTAATATTATTACATGATGAAAAAAGTATATCGCAAGAAGCTCGGAGCAGTCGCCAAAGCCGCTAAGGCTAAGATCAAGGAATCCTGCGGAGGAGACCAGTTTAAGAACCTCCAGGAATGGGTGTCCTTCTTCCAAGAGAATGAGCGCCTCCCGGGACAGAAGATCACCTGCTCTATCTGTAAGAAGAAGCAGACCTCGATGTTCGGAGACAATATTAAGCGCCAGATGGCTAAGCCTAAGTACAAGACCATTGAGCTTCTCCTTACTAAGTTCGAATGCTCTACCTGCCGGAAGCTTAATGATCCAGTGGAGAAGCCTAAGAAGGAAAAGAAGGTTAAGCTAGTCGAAGATAAGGTCTCTACGGAATACCTTACGGTGGATGAGATGGAAGATCGTAAAGAAAAGGTCCGAGCTAACCTTCCCACCTACAATCCTGACTTCAAGCCAGTGAAGATTGATTTCAATGATGCAGAGCAAGTAGGTGAGTTAACCAATGGCACCTGTCAGCGCCCTGATATCTATCTGGATTACGGATGTGCTAATTGTCATTTGGTTAAGTTCTGTAAGGCTAGCTGTTGTGTTCCTTCCCGGAGCCTGGAAAAGGGGGATCGTCTTAAGCAGAGCAAAGGTCCTAAACGTAAGTAACCTCATGTCCCTTGATAAAGCTATTCAACATGGAAAAGAACATCGTAAACCCTATCGTGGGGCTGCTGCTTGGGATTCTCATTGTAGGAACAACAACTACTGTTCCTGGTGCAGAAGTGACAGAACCCATTCTAATCAACTTAGAGAGTATAGTAATCGAGAAGAGTCCCTGGCTTGGAACTCAGAGATGGACCAAGGATCTAGCATCGCAGATCAATGGGGAGATCAATGGACCTGGATGGATGAAGAAAGATCTCCCAGCACCCAAGAGTCCTATCCTAGCTGGAGCGGTTTGAATTAATAGGGACCTTCCCCCAGCCACTCTCTAATATTAATACAATGAAAGACCGCATTGCATTCCTCCTCCTGATTACTTTGAGTTGTATTAACTCAGGATGTACGACCAACCGAGTTATGGTGGATGATCATTCTTATCACCATAATGATGTTCCTCCGCAGAATACCTCGATCATCCACAATCATTATCCCCAGCCTGTAATGATCCAGAAGCCGAGTGTCCAACAGCTTGATAGGGAGTATCTACAGTTCCAACAGAATCAGTCCCCAGTTTCCCAGGAATCAGGAAACGGTTATACTCCTCAGATGTTCCCCAATGCTAATAGGTATCCACAGGTGCAGTCTTACTTCCAACCTTACGGTAGGTCTTATGCCTATAGCCATAGCACGCCGGGATATTCCAGCAACGTGTATGCCTATAAGGCTCATGTGAGAGCTCAACTTGGATTCTAAGTTCCTTATGTTTCGAATGATCCTTTGGTTAGTATTGGGACTCCTAGTTCATCTCCTCTTCCCAGACTTCACTCTCCTCGGAGTTGCCCTGGTGCTCTTCATCGGCTACGCCGCCTGGAGTCTCCACTACATCGCTCTGGTGGGACTCGCCCTCTACGGAGTCTTCACTCTCTTCTTTTAGCGCTTGAGGTTCCCCACTAACTCCTGCATAATAGAAACATGATTAAGACCCAAGTCCATATCGTGTTCAAGGAAGCCGGTGTCTTCTCCAACGGAGGCAATGAGTTCATCGGAGTCTTCTTCGATCGGAAGTCCGCGGAGGAGTGGATCTGGCAACGGAAGGACTCCAAGAGGTTCTTCATCGAGACCTACGAGCAGCCTGAGTCCGGGATCGCCCACGAAGTCTTTGCTTGAGGTTCCCCTCAGCTTCCTCTAATATTATTACATGATGAAAAACACCATGACCACTAAAGAGCAGTTCATTAAATTGGCAGAAGCAGAGGGCCTTGATAAGGTACTTTTGAATGATTATATCATTGAGTCAGAAGATCAAGAGGGTATTGAATATTGGGATAGTTTTGAAAGTGCAGAAGAAGCATTGGGTGATTTGAAAGTGTATATTCAATTTGCAGAGCCCACGGCGGAATAAGAGGTTTGCCCCGAGTAGGGGAATCTGGTTGAGCTTCCCCCCAACGTCCGTTAATATTATTACATGATGAAAAACAAGATGAACACCAAGACCGAAGTCCGCGTAGCAGTCCTCCAGGCGATCGAAGCCAAGAACCCGAAGGCCATCGACTTCCGCGTCCTCGGTATCCTCACCGATGAGGAAGAAGGAACCACACACCTAGGCTTCGGGGTGAACGGAATCGCCTTCAAGACTGACTGGCTGAACACCGACTTCGTGGAAGGCCTGGCGCTGGTACAGAAGGAGAACCTCACGACCCTCAAGCAGCTGAAGGAGCTCGACCTCCTCCTGCAGAATAGGACCACAACGATCAACCGGTAGTCCTGGCGGTTCCCCACTCAGTCCGTTAAGATATTAACAATCAAGAACATCATATGACCTACCAAGACCTCCTCGAAGTACTCCAGACCCTCACCCCCGAACAGCTCCAGCAGACTGTGACTGTCGAGGCTGAAGACACCATCCAACCCGATCGGCTCCGTACTGATGAAGACACCGGAGTGCTCTACTTCAAGGCGACCGTGTGCTGAGTCTAGTGTGGCGGTTCCCCACATCCTCCTCTAAGATATATACAAGATGAATAAATAGATTAGATGAAATCAAAAGACCAACAATTACTAGAAGAAGCTTACCTCAAAGTTCATGAATCCACACACAAGAATTACTTCCAGGATGCTCTGCTCAATCCCTCACTGTATGAGCTAGTCTTGTACTCCATGAGAGATGAAGACTGGGAAGGTAATACAATGACAGCTACAGAGGCTTCGCTGTATACAGCTGAAGGAGCCAAGGTAGACTCCCGGACCTTTGAGGAAGATAGTATCCATGCAGACGAACTTAATGATCTGATTGCTGCCTTCCAGAAGCACAATCCAGAAGGCATCTCAGACAATAGGCACTAAGCCGTACTTGCCCAGATCAAGTAGTCCTTGCAGTTCCCCACAACGTCCGTTAATATTATTACATGATGAATAACACATACACACGAGTCCTCAGCACGAAGCAAGTCAACGTCCTCGCCAAGGAAGCCAAGCGCGTCCAGTACATCGTCAACAAGGTCCGCGTCTTCCATCCCTCTTCGGTGGATGCCATCACGGTGCTTGACAATGAGGACAATGCTCTGGTGTTCAAAGCCCTTCGTGCGGACAGAGGCACCTGGGTGGTGACCTTCTCGAAGGACTACTGGCAGAGCCCAGAGGATGCCGTACTTGCCCAGGGCATCTAAGTAGGCCTTGCGGTTCCCCATCTCCTCTACTAATATTATTACATGATGAAGAACGACATGAACCACACCACCGCAGAAGACCACACCACCCCAATCGTCGGCGCCACCTACCTCTGGCAGGGCATGCCCTGTGCCGTCCTGGAGACGAGGCCTAGTGAGCTCAGCACCTACACGTGGGATGTGAAGGTGGAGTACTTCAGCAAGGCCGGCAAGTGCTTCCCCTCCCTCTGGACTCCGTGGCTTCCAGGATGCTTCCTCCTTACCTTCAAGCCTGGTGGTCAGCTGAGTCGAGTAGCGTAAGTAGTACATGACCATTAACATTGTAGAGTACGCAGGCCTCCTAGAAGACTTTGTCCAAGGCCGCATCACTAAAGAAGAGTGGTGTGCCTACTGTCAAAGGCTATTGAATGAAGAGCTTAAGGTAGAGGCCCTTAAGAGCTGTCCATGTGAAACAGACTCCAGGGTCTTTTGACAGCGCGGGGATTTTTCGCACCGCGGTATGCAAGGACCCCGGCAGTTCAAATACACCCTATAGTCTGAAAACGGGAATGACGGGGGGTGGGGTAATACCAGGGGGTACCATCCTATATACTCCTATATACTCCTATATACTCCTATATACTCCTATATACTCCTATATACCCGGTACCCTATAGCTCTCCCCTTACACCCGGGGGTAAGTATTTCCATGATATCCCCCTCTAAGGAAGAGCAACTCCTGGCGGCCCCTATATGGAGAGCTAAATGGCTTCTCTTCACGTGGATCGCGCGGCGAGAGATCGGATACATGGAATTTCTCTTTTTCTGGGAACTGATTAATGCTCAACCTAAGTAAATCATGATGTATTACGATGGTTCCATATCTAGTAGATTAAGAGAATTACAGAAAGAGCTAGACACCTCTTATGCTCGAGTTAATTTCGTTCATGTTCTTCTTGGAGAAGCTTATAACAAAATTAAAGATCTCGAAGCAGAAAATGATCGTCTCCAGGCTTATCTCAACCCAGATATTTCTCCGGTAAATAAAACTCTAGAAGATAACATTCCGAAGGTTCTTTCCTCCACGGAGATTGCTTCATTACCTTTAGACAAAATTACGGACAATATAGAAGAAAATATAGAACCCGTAAAGTCGAAAAGGGTCAAGCTAGAGGCCTCTCGTAAATAAAAAATAAAAAGAGTGGAATGGAGTTCTGTTTCCTTTATTATAATTAGATATGAATAAATCTGATTTGGAAGTAACTCTTATCAACACCGTCAAGCTTCTCCTAGACGACTCTAATGGAATCTCTGATCAAGCTTATCAGTCTCTTATGGAATTGATTTATCTAGTATCTCCGGAGAGCAAGTCTCTAGATTATATGGCAGAGACCGAAGGCTTCAAAGGACGTAAATTCCTCAATGAAGATTTTGAATTGAATTCTTAATCATGGACCTTCCCCTTTAATTTTGTTATATTAATAACATGAAAGAAGAAATTGAGAAAGAAGAATCGGGAGCGGGTGTTGATACTGACATTGAGGCCGGCGAGGCGAATCCTTATGTGCGAGCGGTACAGATCCTAAATAAGGCCTTTGACCACTTTAATGAAAAGTATTGTGACAACCTTTTGAAGAGACCCTTGATCACCATTCTTTCTAGAGGGAGGAAGGCTTGTCTCGGCTGGCACTGGAAAAACAAATGGAATTATCAAGACAGTCTGCACACGGAGATTATGATTGCAGCAGAAGCCTTGAGGCGTCCAGTGCCAGCTATCTTGGAGACTCTTCTCCATGAAATGGTCCATCTTTGGAATAGTCAACATGATATTCCAGATTGCAATGCTTCTCAGTATCACAATAAGGCCTTTAAAAAGACTGCTGAGGGACGCTTTCATCTAGAGGTAGATCGGATGCCCCAACGCGGATATGCGCTGACTAGTCTTTCCGTCAAAGCAGCGGAAGATGTCCAGAATTTTATTGATCAAGAACAAGTAGGAGATTTTCGTTTGGTAAGAGTACAAGAGGCCGGAAAATTAGCAGCCAATAAGCAATACATGATTAATGTTTCAGAACAAGACTTCTTTTGGTTTCAAGACACGAAAAAGACTAGTGGAATGAAATCTAAAGAGTTTATGGCTCTTCTTCGGGAGACTTATACAGATATGTATAATAATCTAGAACAAACTGGAACTTAACTTATGAGTAATCTATTAATCATCGGAGACATTCACAACAAAGTAGGTTTGGCAGATCTTTATCTCAAAAGATTTCCGGACACCTCAGTAATTTTCCTAGGTGATTACTTTGATGATTTCGGGGACACAGAAGAAGATGCTACCCACACTGCAGAATGGTTAAAAGAATCTTTGACACATTCCAACAGAATTCATCTTATTGGTAATCATGATTATCCTTACATGGTAAATGGTAGAGTTATTTGTCCGGGATGGACCAAAGAAAAGCAACATGCAGTTAATAAAGTACTAAGTCCAGAAGATTGGGCAAAGTTTAAATTCTTTCATTATGAAAAAAATTATTATTTCAGCCATGCTGGTATTACCAAGTATTGGTTTGGAAAACCTCTTGATGGTGAAATTGACCCTCAACGGGTGGAAGAGGTTGTTTTATTGGCTCATTCCAATGCCATGGCTGGATTAAATGCTGATCCTTTATGGGCGGCGGATCAATGCCGAGGTGGTTGGCATGATGTAGGAGGTCTTCTCTGGTGTGATTGGAGAGTCCTAGAACATCTACCTGGGGTAAATCAGATTGTAGGTCACACTCCAAGTAAACGTATTTTAATGAGCAGTGATAAAGATTCTAGACACATTAATGTGGATTGTTTTCTAAATGAGGCCCTGCTGTTATCAGAGAATGGTTTGCCTACGGTGATTAAGAAGTTTGGAAACTAAAGATTTGGCCTCTTATAGGATAAATATTAATCTATATATGAGACAAGTTATATCAAATTGGTCTTCTCTTTTTTCCTTATTTTTTGGTCAACTCACCTTTGAAGTTAATCATTTTTTTGATACCCGCGGGGCTGCAAATAAAAGCCCCAAAGGCTCTTTCCAAAAGATTCCACGAATCGGAAGATAATATTAAGCCGTTTTACTCTTTAACTCATTTACTAAGTTAAAGAGTTTTTGTTTAAATTGTCTCCAACATCTGTTTGATGTTAATATATATTGTTTGTTTGTTTCTACTTCAGTTGGAACTTTGCTTATAGATTGTATAAAGGCATAGTGTTTATCTAAAAGATCTTTTGAATAGTTGTTATCTATATCACTATGGTACCAGACATCATTAGCAAATTCCTCTTTCGGTTTTCTTAAAATTTCATTTAAGATGTTTATTACTTTAATTTTATCCTTCTTGCGATAAAAAACATCTACTATATTATGTGCTAGTTCTGCCAGTTGTGCTTCTAGTTCTGCGGGTTCTGTAAAGTAATTAAACCAATCCAACTCAGTTTCATCTGAGGTTTTATCAAGAGTCTTTACATATTTGTCAGAAAAGGTTTGATACTTCTGTAATCCGTGTATGAGTTCATGTATTATAATAGACACGGCACTGGCGGGATTGCCTATAATAACATCCAAAGAGACCGCCACGTAGGATCCGGTTTTTTTAGTACCTGGGTTCCACACACCCCTATCCCGAATGTCTTGTACCCAAATACGAACTTTCTTTCTTCCTATATAAACTTCTCCTAAAAAAACACTATGTTCTTTGTGAACCAAGTCTCTTAAGGTCTTTTCCGTTTCCAGACGAGAGGTTCCTGCTCGAGCGCCTCTCGAATGCAAATTAAGACTACGAAAAGAATTTACCATTTGTTTTATATGATTAGTAAATACTGGCGAGGAAACTTCATCCTCAACCGTAGAAAATTTTGCTTCAGAGAACATGTATGTATTTAGGCCAATTGTTGTTAAAATAAACCTAAGTATGATATATGCCCTTCGATTTAATCATTTCTATAGCTTATGCCATATGCTGCATATCTGCTTCCTTTGTTTTAGTCGGAGTAAAAAAAGGAACACTATGGCCTTGGAGTTCTTTAATTACTAGTCTAATAAGCATGCTTATATGGTCTATAGCAACTAGAAAAACAAAACTTTCATTGGTTCAAATCAGTGCTTTATTTGATGTAGTTGGGGCTGTGGCTTATTTTGTTGGGTTTGTTTTATTTGGAGAAATAATAACATTAACTCAGTGGATGGGCATTTCTCTCTTAATATTTTCCCTCTACTTGATAAATAGATAATATGTACCGCAAAGATGATGTATCGATGGCCGATGTTTACGGTCAAATGAATAAACCAAACAACCAACCAATAGAGGAAGGTATGTTGGATAGATTATCTACCAGGTATGCCGGGGTCAAAGGAGCTGTACAGGGTGTGGGTGATAGAATAAAAGGATATGGACAAGGCCTTAAGGCAGCTGGACAATTTGCTACCGGTCAAATAGCAGCAGGGACTGAAACGGCTAAACGGGCAGGAGAAACTATAAAAGGATCTCAGAACGCAGTTTTGCGGGCTAAGATAGATAATTTGTTGGCTTCAAAATCAAAAGACTTGGTTAATGATTTAGATAAATTAGGATTAAATAGTAAAGACAAACCCCTTACTGCGGATGACGTTAGTAGTAAATTAAGAGAAGTTTTAACCAGCAGAGGAATTTCACCAGAAGCTATTGCGGCCACTAGGTCTCATGCACCTGCTGCAGAGGCAACCCCGGAAGTGACCCCGGAAGTGACCCCGGAAGTGACCCCGGAAGTGACCCCGGAAGTGACCCCGGAAGTGACCCCGGAAGTGACCCCGGAAGATGTGCCAGCAGATGTGCCAGCGGCAGATGCGACAACATCTTTGCCTTCTATTTCTTCAAAAATAAAAGAACTGCAACAAGAAATTAGTGCTGGAAATGATAAAACCGGTTCTGCAGCCAAAGAATTAGAAAAATTATTGAAAATTCAAAAGGCAAAAGCAGGCAAACGTGTTAAGGGAATATTTGCAGCTGACAAAAAGGCTTGGAGTGAATCTTTCCGAGCTTATTTTAAATCTAAATTTATAATTACATAAATTCTTAGCTGAGTATACACAGCTTGACGACACAGTGAGAGTTCTTGCAAAGGTCGTTTAAAAATCTGGACAAACTTCACGACAAAACCAGAACAATTTAGGACAGTTGGTAGAGAGGTTTATTGCACCGGTCTTGAAAACCGGAGAGGTTTAAAACCCTCCGTAGGTTCAAATCCTACACTGTCCGCTCTTAATCAAATTTAAACCATTGATTATACCCTCTTGAGGAATAAGTTTATTTATGACTTTAACCCCAATACCAGCAAATGCTCCTACTAATGGAAGTGTAGGAGACAATAATTCTTATGTACAAGTAGGCAATGATTTAGGAAGACAATTTTATGCCCAAGCAGTTTATGTTATTGGAGGCAGTAACGGTGTTGGCTTAAATGGTTTCTCAGTAAAGACCGGTACTGGGATTCATGTGGGTCCTTTCAGTATGCTACAAAGCACAGGAACCGCTGACAACAATTCAAATTTTAACACAACCTTTAGTTCTTTAACAGCTATGGATGGTGTTGTTTCCACAGGACCAATTACCATTCAGCCAGGAGATCAAATTTATAATGTTAAGGCATTCTCCCTCACCAATGGTCATGCTATACTAGCATATAATGCATAAGAATTCAGTTCTCTTTTATACCCAGAATCGATGGGCATTTGGACAAATTCACCATTCTCTTATTAAGAGACTTTGGTCACATGGAATATATGCTCATCTATTGGATTGGACTCAGAGTTATACACATAAAGAGTTTCAGCTCCTGAACTCGAGGTATGACACATTTATAACCACCCCCGAGGCAGTACATTCATTACTGGGTCGTGGTATATCTCCGAGCAAGATTGTGACAGTGGCACATGCAGAAAAAGATATTGCTGGTGGAATTCAGACTATTGGGACCGAAGCCTTTAATTCTTTGAAAGGTTACGGTGTTGTACATAAGGACCTCATACTGGCTTCTATGGCCCGAGGAATAACTAGACGCCCAGGACTTGTGAAGGTGGGAATAGACTTTGATCATTACTATACACCCATATCAGACAGTTTAAAAGTTGTAGGGTACGCCGGAGAAAACTTACACAAAACAGTACACAATATAGACTGCAAGAGAATTCATCTGATTGCGTCTGTCATGGATGGGCTCCCTCTTGAATTAAAAACACATGAATTTTACAACCATATATGTATGTCGGGTTATTATCCAACAATTGATGCCTTATTAGTTCCTTCATCCAGTGAAACTGCTGGACTACCTTTTATGGAAGCAGCTGCGGCTGGCCGGTTAGTGATATCCACTGAAGTGGGGTATTTCAATGGTGAGGCTGGTCTTGTTTGTCGCACACCTGAAGAAGAGTTTATTGTAGATGCTCGAGCGGCCTTGCATCGTTGTATGGATCCTCGGGCATATAAGTTGGAGTGCGAACGCTCTCAACAGTACGCTAAAGACAATTTTGACTGGGATGTGGTTATAAAAGATTGGATTAATATTATTTATAATTCTTGATTCCTAGAAAAAAAGAAGTATAATATTCGTAATAGCAATCATAGCTCAATTGGATAGAGCACCGACCTTCTAAGCCGGTGGTTGTGGGTTCGATCCCCGCTGATTGCACCATATAGCCCGTTGGTGTAATGGTAACACAGGAGATTTTGAATCTCTTATTCCAAGTTCGAATCTTGGGCGGGCTACCATTTTTATGACAGAATCAGACCTACACTGGATTATAGAATCAATAGATAAGCAATTGTCAAAAATAAACCCTTATGGAAATTGGTTAGATACTACAGTAATTCCTCTTTTAGAATTACGCAACAATTTTTTAAGAAAATTTCACTCTGATAATTCAGAGACAGATTGGTCTATTAAAGACCCTCAAGCAGTAAAAATATTAAAAAGATTAAATTGGGAAGTAAAATATGAACTTAAAAAATTATAAAAGATTATTCTTTTAATATGAAAAATTTAGATTTTTTGGAAATCGGAACAAGTGATTTTGATACTTTAATTCAAAAATGTTCTGATCAAGATACCGGACTGGTTATAGAACCTCTTAAATATTATTTAGACAGGTTACCAGATAAACCCAAGGTAACCAAATTACAATTAGCTGTGTCATTTAATGACAAAGAAGAAATGGGATTTTTATATTATATTCACCCAGATGATATATTAAAACATAATTTACCTTTTTGGTTGAGAGGATGTAACAAGATAGGAGATTTTCATTTTCAACATATAAAATTGGGCATTCAACACTTAATTAGAAAAGAAGAAGTGTTGTTGGTTCCTATATCTAGAATTTTAAAGGAACACGAAGTTCAAGAAATAGGTATACTAAAAATAGATACAGAGGGTGCAGACTGTCAAATTTTATTAAGATTTTTTCTATATCTTAAAGAAAATAAAAAAAGTACACCAAAACAAATTATTTTTGAAAACAATGGTTTGACGTGCCCGGTTCAATTACAAGAAGTTTTAAAAGTTGCTACAGAATTGGGATACATTATTGGAAGACAACAAGGAGATGAACTTGTTTTAAATTACTTGGTGTAAAAATCTTTAAAAGTTTTTATTTCTTTCAAAACTTCAAGGTATCCCTCTTCTTCTGAGGGATACCTTTTTAGTATTTTATTAAGATGAGTAGCTTCCACTGCTGTAGTATCCCTCCCCAATAAACATTCTGCGAGGTAGTCCATGGGTTCCATTACTCCGGGTTCATTACTTGCTATAGCATTAAGGATTAATTGTTTATCCGCATCTTCAATGTTAGTCCGTCCACCGCTTTGATATTTGACAATAAAATCTCTTTGTTCCAAAGTCAACAATACAGGTTCCTTTGTCCTGTATTTTAAAGACAGTAAGAAATCTCTAATTGTGTTTTTGAGGGAAGGAATTAAAAAATTAGGAGGACGGGATAAAATTGTATCAACAGCAACCTCGTATCCATTAGTGTTATACACCTGATACCACTCCAGTTCTTTTACAGACGGAGGAACATTTAGCACATCTAGATAGGCTCTTCTAATCAATTGGGTTTCTTTTATTTTTACAACTTCTGCCCCCCCGTTTCCAAAAGAGGCACAGCACATTAAAAAACTTATCAACCCAACGACAAACGTCAACAGAGTTTTCATGTAAATACTTAGTCTTTTTTGAAAAAGTTTATGAAAAGCCGTGGAGTTCCCTTCTTTAGAGGTTATTATTATAACAACATAAAAGTTATGACAACAACAACAACAAACCCAAACATCGTAATCCGTAACCTCACAGACGTAACCTTCACAGATATGTGTCCTACGACTGATAAGACAACCAAGCTTCAGGCAGTTGCAGAAGCAATCAACCCCTCAAAGTACAACATCATCGGCCTAGTTGATAGGACCAATAATGTAATTCTTGAGACTCGCTTCCACAATGTTCGTGACAATAAGGGCCGCTTTGCCCGTGTGGTGGGTAATCGTCGCAAGCGTTAATATTAAATAATCTTTAACCCAAAATGCCTCTAATTAATTTTAGAGGCATTTTTTATTGTTTAAATATGCAAGCTGACACTAATAATAAAATTTTATAATCCTCATCTGCATTACTAAAATCATATTCCAACAAAACCTCTTCAAGCATTTCATCCAGATCTCCGTCTTTAAAAGATTCACGGACGTGTTTTAGAAGATCTTTAGAAGTAGGATTTTCCTTATTGGAGACAAACTCATAATCATTTATTAAGAATTCTCTCGTTTCTGTTATCAATTCTATGGTATCTCCTACATTCATTTCTAATATATATACTCTATGTCCAGTATTTAAGAAAAAATCTGAGAGATAATAAGAGATAAGTAATAGTATGCATAAAATTTGTCTTAATAGTTATTATATAAAATTATTTTTATATGTTGTTACAGCATCTTTGACCGCACTTCTAGCGGATTTACAACATTATATTTGTCATTTTGGGGGAGATTTAAAAATCACTTGGTCTCAGCTTTTAATGGTTTTTATAAATTTTGCCTTACAAGGGTTAATTGCTTGGAGAGCTTTTATAGATGATTCTTCAGAAAAAAAAATAAAAAATGTTGACGTTCCATCACTTTTAACAGAAAATACCAATACAACAAATCCAAATATTAAATGAACTTAGAACAATACATCACTCAAGAAAACGGCGTCTATATTGTAGATGCGGAAAAACATAATAAAGAAAATGACATTCAATTAGAGAGTGGTGACATTTTTCACTGCATCCTTGATGGATGTAAATGTGTAGTCAAAGCTTTTGAAAAAGTTAAAGGAGATACTCTTTTTGAATTGCATATTATTAAAAAAACCGCTAAGATTTAAATATGGAAGAAATGCAAGAGTTGGCTCGTAAAGTAAAGGCTACAAATATTCAAGTAGTAGTAGATGATCCAGAATGGCAAACTTTAAGAGTGTGGCTCAAAGGTAAATGGGTTGAACACGGTCCAGAGTGTGTTAATAAATTAAGAAAATATTTTGAAGTGGATAAAAGTAATCCTTGGAGAGTGCGCCGAGTTCTTAATTATGTTACTTGTTCTGGGTTTCGGACCGGAGCAATTAAAGAGACTTCTGTAGACTCTCTTAGGGATGAAGTGCGAAATATTTGGAGTATTATGCTAGGAGATAAAGCCACCCATCGCGCAGGAGGCAAATTGTAAACTAATATCCCTTCAATAGCAGTTGAAGCCTAGTAAAGCTAAGTATTAACATGTTTAATTATTTAGTTGGACTGGTTGCTTTGATTGTGGCTTCTTGTGCTGCTTTTTTTTCGGTACAGGGTCTAGCAAATTTATATGCAGGGCAGTTTCTTGCTGTGTGCATAATGGCCTCTAGTTTAGAGGTGGGAAAACTGGTAGCTGCCAGTTATTTACAGCGTTATTGGAATAAAACCGCAGGCCTTTTAAAAACTTATCTGGTAACTGCGGTGTTGATATTAATGTGTATCACATCATTGGGTATATTTGGATTTTTAACAGGAGCTTATCAGGCAAATAATTCCAAAGTAGAATTGGTGGATTCTAAGCAAGACAATACTAATTCAAAGAAAGTATTTTTGGAACAAGAAATAGCTTCTTTAAACCAGCGTTTGGTTGTATTAAACAATGCCAGAGAATCCCAGGAAAAACGTTTGTCTGGATTGTCCAGTAGAGCCGCAAAGCCGGTGTATGATGATATAGAACGATCTGGGAAGGAGATATCTGAAATACATGATAAAATAAATAATATATCCAAGGAAGTTTTAAACTCTGGCGAACAAATAATAGAATTAACAGAAGAAAAACATAAATCTTCTGATATTGGAACTTTACAATTTGTTGCAAAGATCTTTGAGGTGCCAGTTGATTTGGTGGTTAAATGGTTAACCCTTGCTATTGTATTTGTTTTTGATCCCTTGGCTATTTGTTTAATTCTAGCATTTAACAGTGTACAAAAAAAATATGTTACAGAAGAAACAATAGTTCTTCCAATTAAACCCACAGACTTACCCATTACTGCGCCAGCAGAAATTATAAAAGAACCTGTAGAAGAGCCTATAGAAGAAAATATACACGAATTTGTTCAAGGACCGGGTCGTGGGTTTGTTGCTCGATATAAGAAATAATTTAATAAGTAAAATTATGGCCATTAGATTCTTAGATGATATAACCGCAGACGGTTCTAGTACTTTTGCTGATAATATATCAGCACACGATTTTTTTGCAGATAGTGGCCTCTTAATGAATTCACTATGTGCAGTGAGTGCCATCTTAACAGAATTAGTAGCTAATACCGATAGAGTTGCTTGGAATAATGTTGTCACTGTAGTTTCATTGGGAGCAGATAAATGGGATCAGGCTTATAACTACATATTATCCACCAGTGCCATAGAAGTTAATCAAGAATTAGTTACAACGTTTGTGTTAAATAACTCTGCAAATATTCTTACCGCTAATGAAATGGTTTTAAATACACCTTATTTTATCACAGATGGTGGGTTCATTTAGTAAGTATTAAAAAATATGTCTCCTTATACCTCCAACATTTTAGCCATTAAACGCAGATTAGAAGGTGCAGCCGGTGCACCAGTTGGTTTATCTGCAGCCGAACTTGCATATAATCAGGTAGATAACACTCTTTATTATGGCTTTAGTAGTCTAGATACAAATACAGTTACTTCTATTGCTATAGCGGGGTCTGGTGCCTATGTTTCCCTGGCAGGCAATCAAGATGTTTACGGCAACAAAACCTTTAACGGAGATGTAACTTTTAACAATCCAGTTTCTTTTAGAAATAGTGATTTTAATTTTGGCAACTTTACTTCTTATAATAGTTTATCTTCTGTGGGTATTACTACATTAAGTGCAACCAATTTTGTCGGGGTTGATGTTATAGTAGATGCTTCCACGGTAACAACATTGGTTTCTACTGCGCCAACCGATGACAAGAGCAACAAAGCGGCCTCTACAGCTTTTGTGCATGGGATGGTTGATTCTGTTGTTGGGTCTCTTTCAAGTGGCATAGTGGATACATCTACCAATCAAATTATAGAAGGCAACAAAACTTTTATAGGATATACCACCCTTTCCTCCGTTAACATGGGATTTTCTAAAATAACAACTTTAGGAGATCCAGAAGGAGATTATGATGCGGTTAATAAAAGGTATGTAGATGGCATAGCCTCTTCTATAAACATCCATCCAGCAGTTAAAGCTGCTACAACTATACCAGTTGCAGGAGCCGTTTATAATCCAGCAGATTATGGTCTTAATGATACTCTAGTGTGGAGTTTTGGTGGATCTCATACAGTAATTCCTTCTTCACACATAATCGGAGCCATAGACGGCGTGGATCTTTATATAGAAAGTAGAGTATTAATCAAAGATCAACAAGACCCAATACAAAACGGCGTTTGGTTGGTTGACAGTATTGTCGCCAATGGAGTAAACCATGATGTAACATTTATAAGGGCTTCAGATTATAATCAAAGCATACCAGGTGAAGTGGCTGCTGGGGATTATCTGTTTGTTACAGAAGGGACAGTTAACGCCAATAGAGGGTTTGTTCAAATTTCTACTGGTACTGGCACCGGTGGAGTTATAATCATCGGAATAGACCCCATTACATTTAGCCAATTTTCCGGCGCTGGGCAAATTACCGCTGGCACTGGACTTAAAAAGGAAGGTGACACCTTAAGTCTTACAGACGTGGGTGTTGAGGGCTCTTATTTGAGTGTCACCACAGATGGTCAGGGTCGTGTTACAAGTGGTAGAAACCCTAATTCCTTAGTGGGTTTATCCGGAGTAGCAATGTCTGAAAGGCAATTGCCTTTGTACACTGGGACAAGTTCTGTATGTGCTGTATCATTGACAAATTTTGGTGAGACCTTAATAGGCAGTACTTCTTATTATACAGCAAGTGCTGCTTTAGGATTAGGAGATTTGGCCTTTCAGTCTTCCTCTAATGTGTCTTTTACAGGCGGCACCATTCAAGGGGTGACAGTTGTCGACTCTTATATAGATGCTGGCACATTCTAACCTACTTAACGCATAAGTAGTAATATGGCCGAACCTACTAATATAATTCAACATTTTAGAACCAATGTTCAAGGAAGAGCTCCCGCAGTCTCTTCCTTGAGCGCGGGCATGTTGTCTATTAATTATTATGATGGCAAAATTTTTACGCTCCAAGAACAAGGGGCTCATCAAGAAGTATTAGAATTTTCTGCCAACAAATATCAACCCTATACTTTAAATTCTGATACCAGTTCTATTAATGTAAATTATGACTCCAATTTAGTTACGGGTTATTATAGTAATATAAACGGGGGTTATGGAAATGTAGTTTCTGGTTCAGGATCTTCTATATTAGGAGGAGAAGGCAATATTGTTGATAGTGATTTGAGCATTGCTGCTGGCTTAAATAACAATACAAACGGATTTGATAACACAGTTTTATTGGGTTCCGGTTTAATAGCCTCTCAAGCCAACACCACTTATGTTAATAATTTAAGTGTTCAAAATAAATTATACGGAGACGGCAGCAATTTGACTGGCATTACCGGCATTGGTGCAAGAACTGATAGATTATCAAGTGGTTCTTATAGTGTAGTTTTAAATACAGATGGCAGTTTAACTTTGCCTAACAGTGCCTTTTTAGGTGATTACTGGGACGCCGGTGGCGTAGATTTAGTAGGAGCTCCTAATACATGGGCTTCCATGACATCAAATGATCATGATGTTTTTGTAGCTGTAACTGATAATAATTTTTTATATAACAATGCTTATGGTGAATTATCTGGAGCATTTAATATAGTAACCAATTTACACCCAAATGGAGGTGTTGATTATCATCGATGGGCGTTTACCAAGGAAGGTACAATGTTATTGCCTCTTAGTGGAGATATCTTAGATAGTAATGCAAGCAGCGTTTTAAGTGGACGAAATTTATGGAATTCAACTTATACCACTGTTCAATCTAATTCTGGTTTGTGGATGGAAAATACAGGAGCCACTGGCCCAGAAGGAGCCACTGGCCCAGAAGGAGCCTCAGGACCGGACGGACCTACAGGAGCCACTGGCCCAGAAGGAGCCACTGGAGCCACGGGGCCTGCAGGAGATAAGGGAGCCACAGGAACTGGAGGGGATACGTATATAGGTGCTACTGGAATAGGAGAGACAGGACCCATTGGACCCACGGGAGCAACAGGGCCTGAGGGTCCCGTTGGACCCTCAGGCGGGCCCACAGGAGCTACTGGGCCACAGGGAGGAAATGGAGGAGAGGGAGCCACCGGACCTACAGGAGCCACCGGAGTCGCCGGTCCTACAGGAGCCACTGGTCCGGCTGGTAGTGATGCATCCCAAATTGGGCCCACAGGAGCTACTGGGCCACAGGGAGGAAACGGAGGAGAAGGTCCTCAAGGAGCCACGGGAGTCGCGGGCAGAGATGGTAGTGATGCATCTCAGATTGGACCTCAAGGCCCGCAAGGAGCTACTGGGCCACAGGGAGGAAATGGAGGAGAAGGGGCAGCCGGCCCTACAGGAGCCACTGGAGTTGACGGCCCTACAGGGGCCACCGGAGTTGAAGGGCCTGCTGTATCTGTTAGCGGCACTGGCTTATTAAAAGCAAGTGACGACATAATTCAACCCACAGCTTCTTTAATATTTAATGATGATGTTGATGTTGATGCAGCAATTTCACAAAATAAAATTTATGGATTAACTACTTCTTTAGATGGAAAATTTTCTGTTACCGGGGGGACTCTGTCCGGCGGATTAACAGCTAATTCTGGAACATTTACAACTTATTTAAGTTCACCTTCTATAAGTGGAACGTATTATGGTGACGGAAGTAATTTAACCGGCATTCCAGTATATACTAATGTTCAGACGTTTTCTGCAACCGGAACATTTAATTGGACAAAACCTGCTAATGCAAAAAGTGTATATGTAATGCTAATAGGAGGTGGAGGAGGTGGAGGCGGCGGTGCAAGATACGCCTCAGGAACATCTTGTGCAGGTGGCGGCGGCGGCGGTGGTGGCGGGCTGTGGGAGGGTTATTTAGATGCCTCCACTATTGCACCCACGGTGTCTGTTGTAGTAGGTGCAGCTGGCACTGGAGGCGCCGGAGCGGCGTCCATCGGCGCAGGGATTGTTGGAGTCGCCGGCGGTTCCTCAAAGTTTGATAATTATTTACAGGTTACAGGAGGTGCAAATGGTCTTGGAGGAAACGTAACAACAGCGGGGGCAGGTGCCGGCGGTATTTATTCAGGAAATCCGGGTGGTGGCGGCGGCTATGGTGCATCTGGATCCAGTGGCACACAGACAAATAGAGGTGGTGCAGGCGGCGGAGGTGGTGGAGGTATTTCCGCAACACCTGCTGTATTCAACGGAGGTGCTGGTGGCAGCGGCGCTGCTTCACTTCTTGCAGCTGGCTCTGGTGGCGCCGGATCCACGACTGCTTCTGGAGGTGCTGGAGGAAATGGTGGCTCTACTGGAGTTTATGCGTCTTCCGTTTCTTCTGCAGGCGGCGGCGGCGGCTCATCAACATTTGCAACTGGTTCTGGTGGCAACGGAGGAAGCGGAGGCGGTTATGGTGCTGGCGGCGGAGGAGGCGGGGCAACCATAGGTAGCGGTGCTGGTGGTGCTGGTGGTGCCGGAACCGGGGGACTTGTTATAGTAACTACGTTCTTTTAAACTAGATTTTAGCATAAATATATAAAATATGAAAATTGTAGTACAACCCGAAATTGCCATAGAATTAGCTGAAGTTTCTGTTCTAGCTGTGAGAGATCAAATGTCAGATAAAAAAATTGTAGCCAAAATAAATGGCTTGCCTCGCGCTGTAGTGCTGTGGGGCCCTGCAGAATATGACTCTCATGAAGCTACATACTGGACAAATGAAACTGCTCAACAAAGAGCCACAGTTGTTCTTCAACAAATTCCCGTGCCATTTGAATAAGCTTGTGGTATATTGTTTATAGATCTTTTATATTTGGGGGCGTATTGGTTTCGACTGAGCGCTGAAAACTTTAGTTGCAATCCGAGGAAGTCTGGTTGGCCTCGTTAAAATCTCTGGACAAAACAAATAAATGCAACTGATAATACAGAAGCACTCTTAGCTGAAGCAGAATATATCTTCAACAACGCTGACTCGTTCATCGCTGATGAAGAATATGCCCTAGCAGCCTAACAAACAGAAATGGATCCTATTAAAATTTTCTGGAGTAACACAATAGGTTGTAGCACCAGATCGTGTAGTGCTTTGAAAATAAAAATCGAGAGGAATTGGTTCCCTTACTAATCAATAGGTAGACCCAAAACTAGTTAACAACCTTTGGTCTTAAAATGTTAACAAAATATGATTGTAGACGCTAAAGTCTAAGTTTTCAGGACAGGGGTTCAACTCCCCTCGCCTCCACCATTCTCCTTGGTAAATATATCATATGCCTCTCAATCACCATTTCTGGAAACAAGTTACCAAAAACAAATTTGTACACAAACCTCTAAAAGAGGCATATAGTAATGTCTTGTTAAGACAGAATATAAACCATATAAAACAATTTTGTTTAGTAGAAGAATACGATTTAATTGCAGAGAGAGTTGGTTTGAATAAAATGGTTGGAGTCCAACTAGCAAAAATAATGCCGGGTTGGAGAGATGGGGGCATTAAAAATGGAGGTGCCAGACTGCAACCGCAAGATACAAAAAACAGCCCGATCCTAACGGATCAAGCTGTTAAAGATGCTGTAGAGTCTTTGGGTTATAAATATGTAGCAAAACATATCCCAGGAGCATTTGGGTCTGCCAAAGGAGAAAAAAATAAATCTTCAAAATTTCCAACTTACGAATTAGAAGTTGATGGATTGCCGGTTTATGTAGTATTTGGAGTTGGAGGAAATAAAGGCAATGAATTTGAGAAGAAAGCCAATGAAGAAATGGCTGCAATGAAAGGAGAACATCCTATTCTAAAACCTTTAGTGCCGTTGATAGCTCCTGATACAATTGCGTCAGTCACTGCAAGAGCTGGCTCTACACGAAGATCCTTCACAGGCAAGGTAGAAAACGTGAGTCAAATAATAGCCGATACTTGGGTAATAGGTGAATCTGGTAAAACTTATTTTGTTTCTTTAAAGAATACAGCAGGAGCCACTATTAGTAATCATGGCTGTGGTGGTATCTTTAAATCCTGGGACACTGAGGGTAAATTATCTTTTGCAGCAAATGCCTTTCCTCCTTTAACAAATTTGTTCAGAGCTTTAAATGTTAATATTGATTTATTGATTAACAATCTTCAACAATATATAAACGCCATGCAAGGAAGAGAGTGGATTCCATCTACCGTTACAGATACAATTTCAAATGGAGATTTAAATGCTTTTAAAGAAGCTGTAATGTCTTCTATTGGATACGGATATTATTATGCCAGAGAAAAATCTGGAGGAAAAATTCAATTTGAAGATCTTACTACACCAGAAAAATTATCAGAGTTTGTAGGAAATGTACAAAAAGTTGAAATAAGATATCCCTATGTTAAAGGAATGGGTCTTAGAGAAAAACGAAAGAGTTTAGATTTAATAGGCCAAACTTCTAAAGGTTGGAAATTTATATTTCAATTCCGCAATGCCTCGAGTGGTCTTATTCCCAGACAATTGAATTTGATGATATCAGGCAACGGAACACCTGAGCAGACCCCACAAGAATCTTGAACTTCCCCCAATTTCTCTATAAGATTCTTGTATATGAATTGTCTGACTTGTGAATCTGATATTGAATGGGAACGCCTAGAAGCTCTGCCAGATACTATGTATTGCAGTTGCTGTGCTCGAAAAGGTGCAGGACAGAAATCCAAACCCCGAGGAGTGATGGTCTTTGGTCAAAAGACAAACGGGGCTATTCAAATTCTTTCCGAAGACGCCCACAAGGAATGGAAAAAATATAACCCATATGGTCGTTATACTGGCAGAGGATCTGGAGTCCATCGAATGATGACTAGTTCTGCTAAATAACCCGCCCCAACTTCACGCGGCATGCTAACTTAAAGGAGGTTAGTGTGCCTAATTTAGTTAGTATAACCCTTTTTGTGTAAATAGTTACATGAAGAGGGTTTTTTTATTGTTGTTATTTTCATTAATATCTTGTGCCCCTACACGATATATACCAAAAGATTCTGAGCCACTGTCACAAGCAGTTTATGCCACCAGTGAGTCTATAGAAAAGGGTCGTATAGATTTAGCAGATCAATATGCTAAAAATGCTAAATTGTTAGTAGACCCTCCGAAAAATCCTTTCACGGTTAAAGCCATAATATCCAAAGCAAAGGAAAAAGACATAGGAAAGGCAGTTGTGGTTGTTCCATCGTATCTTACCAACATGGATGTAATAGTAGTGGGATCTGAACAGTATAAAAAACTTCTAGAAATAAAGGAGAATGCGGTTCAATTACAGGTTGAGTTTGAAAATCTACAAAAAGAAAAGGAAGAAGTTTATAAGGCCTTAACAGATCAAAGAGAGGCTAAAATGCAATTACTAAAAGATTATGATAAAGTTGTATCGGATCTTAAAGATAAACAGCTTGCACTGTTAAAGCGAAATATAATTATTACTTCTATGAGTTTTTTCATAGGTCTTTATATATTCTTAAAAGTGAAAGGATTAATACCATTTTAATTATGATCGATTTTATTATAGCCTCTCTAGACTGGATGCTTGATATAGAACAATATCATCCTCGTAAATGTTATTTTGTTTTGGGTTTAATTTGTGGGTTAATTATAAAATATGGATAAGCAAAGAAGTCTGCATGAAAAGGAAGGATTTTTAAAAGGAAATCGGCAAAGGTGGTTAGTGATCTTTTTAATTTGTATGTTTCTAATTTTAGGATTAGATGCTATAGGAAAGGTTGAAAGGGTCGATAGTTATTTAACCTTTTTAACATTCCTGAGCGGTTCATTCATTTTAGGATATTCTGGCACTGAAACTATGAAATTGTTTTCAGTTTCTTCAACCAGTCAAAATGTCAATCAGCAAAGTGTTAGCAAACAAGAAACTGTACAAACTATACACACCATTAATGAAACCTTAACACACAATGCTAAGGAGGATGATTATACTGTATGAAGCAACCCTCAGAAAACACTTTAAATCTTTTATTTGAATATGAAGTCGGTGGTGGTCAATCTTATTACGAAAAGAAACTTTCAAAATTTACTTGGCCTGGTGGCGCTAGCGGACCAACCATAGGAATCGGAATAGATACTGCCTACTACAATGCTCGAGAGATTGCAGATATATTTAAATTTCTCCCAGAAGATCAAATTCATTTAATTCAAGGAGCTGCCGGAAGGACCGGGGCTCGTGGAAAAGAATATACAGCAAAATTGCGCAAAGAAGGAATTGTGGTTACCTGGAGTCATGCAGTTGAAATTTTTAATGAATTAACTTGGACCAAATTTTCCAAAGCAGCTGAAAGAGCATTTCCGGGATTGGAAGAATTGTGTGAAGATGCTTACGGGGCTATAGTGTCCTTGGTTTTTAATAGAGGAACTGCCATGAAGGGAGATTCCCGGAGAGAAATGCGGAACATAAGGTCTTTGATAGGAGACCAGGATTATAAAAAGATAGCCAAAGAATTGAGATCTATGAAACGTATCTGGGAGGGTCAAGAATTGGATGGACTTCTCAAGAGAAGAGATGCGGAAGCAGATTTGGTGGAATCCTGTTCTTAAATGTTTGCCGGAATTCAAAGAGAAAGAGATCCTAATCTCATTAACTTGGAGCAAAATGTTTTCGGACAATTGGCTCAAGTGGGATTCGAGGAAGACAAAGTGGTCGGATATATAGAACCTAAAAAGTTAAATTCTAACGGAATTTTGTCTTCTCTCTCCGTAGAAGATGCTATAAAAGAGTTGCTTAACATGGAAAAAAATTTAAAATAAACAGTATGGGTCCTATATTTCAAATTAATGAAGATGTTAAGGAATCTTTAGTTTTGAATTTTGCAGCAAAGAAAGCAAAAACAGTTTATCACAAAAACGGTTCAATATATCTATCAGATCCGTTTTTAGAAACAGAAATAACCTGGGAATCTATTGATGATTTTAGATCTTTAAGTATGGAAGAGGCTACTAAATTGGGGTCTCTCTTAAGAGATTTGCAATTTAAAGTTACAGATCTTGGAGGACAAATGACTCCTCCGATGTTTGAGTATGTTAAAAAATCACCAACACTTGTCTGGGCACAATTTTTTACCAACGGCTTAGAAAAAAATTCTTAAAACTTTCATTTAAAGGAAGACCCAAACCTTCTCTTACAGATTGATAAAGAGATTTGCCATTAACTTTTACCTCACTAGATACTCCAGTTGCTTGTTGAAATCCTGCTTCATTTTTTTCAACAGCAAATTTACGAGCAAGACTAGCAGAAATGCCACTGACATCATTAATATCTCCGTCAGCATCCCTGTCCCCACTGCTAACAAATTTCAAAGCCACTTGTTCTCTTCCAGTGGCACCAAAATTTAAATCCTTAGATCTTATAGGACCACTATTCCATCCATTTAATAATTTTTCTAAACTACCCGGATTATCACCTAAACGATCAGCTCCGGCTATGAATACTAAATTTCGAAATCCCTTTGCATATAGATAATTTGCAGCTAGCACTGGATTTAATACCTTTTCTGAAACAATGTGTGAGGCAAATTCGGGATATATTTTTTTAACAAATTCTGCTTTTGTTTCTGGGTTTAACGGATCTTTTTTAGGATTTTGAGTGTTGCTTAAAAATATAAAGGAATTAGTTCCACCCGCATCAACAGTTTTTTGCATTAAGAGGCGATGACCCACCGTTGGAGGATTCATGCGACCGAAACAAAAAGAAGCCACCGGCATTTTACTCTTAGCTTCAAGGTCATTTCCGGAAGTAACATTTTTAGCAAAATTGGCTTTACTAAAGCCTAAACGATCCACTAATTTAAGTTTATTTCCGCCGGAGCCAAACACATAACCTTCGTGTGAGTTTTCTTCACCTATTCTAGCTTGTATAGGCAACCCCGTTTGTTGAATATCTATTTGTTTTTTGATATTCAATTTTAAGTCTGTTAAAGCTGCCCAAATTGCCCAAACACCCATAATGCCTTTGAGTCCTTCTTTATACAACCAACCATTTTGATTAATGCCCAACATTATTGCACTTTGTTTGGGTGACAAACGAGTCTTTAAAAATTCTAAAAATCTAGGCACAATATTGTTTGCAATATCATTCTGGGCTAACATGGAAGTTATAAATGGGCCCATGGAAGTTATAACACTTTTGGCTTTAAGTTGCTCTAAATCTGATATAAATTTTTGAGTTTCAGCTTTGTGTTGTTTTAATGTTTCTTTAGTTTGATTTAATAAATTAGAAGATATAGAAACCCGGGGTTTTTCTTCTATTTCACCTACAAGAAAAGTTATTCCTTCATTTTGTTTAAGGCCCTGTAAACCTTTTAAAGGCCTATCTTCTGTTCCCATTCCAGGAATAAAGGTATGAACCGCTATTCCACCCACACTCCTAGAAATTGTGTGTCCTAAATTAGAATCTATTTTAACTCTATATTCCACTGTATTTGGTTTAAATGTATAATAACCATTATCTGTCTTTGGCATTTGAGACCACATCAAATCTCCAAAGAAAAATTGATTTTCTTTTGGAGGAGTAACCCTCTTGAGAGTAGGAACCATTACAGCAGCCGCTTCCCAAAGACTTTGCCTATTTGACCCGCGAGCTTTATCATATTCCTCTATAGTGGTAAATTCCATTTTACCCTTAGAGATTTTATCATACATATGTTTGTCTACGAACAAAAATTGTCCAGATGGATTATTTTTTGAAGGAGCTTCTAACCATCCAAAAATAATAGCAGGAAAACCATCCCATTTAATGGTAACTGTATTACTATTTTTTACTAAAGATGAAAGCTCTTTAAAAGTTTTTTCAGCGCCCTCATATCCACTTGAAATGATAGTGTCTTCTGGATGTTCAATGCCTTCTGATATTAAAGAACCTTTAATATAAAAGTTTTCTTGCACCGCTGGAAAGAATTGCTTAACTGCATTCCATTTTTCTGGATGATTCAATAATATTTTCTTCATGCCACTAATACTAGACATGTCTCTGGCAGTGGCTTCAGGACCCAATAATAACTGAGATATTTTATCTTTTTGAGACCAAGGAAATAATACTTTACCGGTTTCTCTATCGACAACTCCTTTATCGGGGCTAAGCTGGAGAGCTCCTTTGGGCAGTCCAGTGAGTCTATCTATTTCGTTAGTTGTAATTTTTCCTGATATAGGACTCGGTATTAATCTTATAAGGTTTGGATATATATTAAGCCAGACGTCACTGCCTCTCATTCCAACATCTTGAGAATAGTCTAGAGTGTGTCCGTGAATGGTGGATTCAGCATCTTGCTTCACTATCAAATCTACTTGGATATTTTTTCCGTTAATTTCATAATTTAAACTCAAAGAAACTCCATTATTAGAAAATCCATTTTGAGTTAAATAATCAGAAAGTTGTTGCTTACTGCTTTCTATTAATTCCTTTTTTAAAGTCTCGGGTTTGACTTCTCGTGTTCTTTGAACTGGTACAGGGGGAAATGCTTGTTGTAGATCGTCTAAATCTATCATTACATCTACATCACCGGCTTCTGACTTAAGAGAATTTTCTGTATAATAAGGATGACTTTTAGACCATGAACCCGCACTACCCATTTGCCATTTTTGAATCTTTAATCCGGCTTGAGATAATACACCTCCTAGTTTATGTTCTATTTCTAAAAATTCTGGTTTGTTTAGACGTGAAACTTGAATATCTAATTTTTTAAGAGCCTTGCCGCTCTCAGTAAAAAAATGTTTAAAAGACATATATTATATATCTATTTAGGTTATCGGACATATAAATATATGTATGCCATATAAAATAAAAAAAAGTGGAGTGGGTTTCAAGGTTTGTAAAAAAACTGGCAAAAAATGTTTTAGTAAAAAGCCAATGCCAAAGAAAAGAGCAAAGGCTCAATTGGCTGCCATTCAAATTCATTCTAAAGAGTCTACAAATTACTTTGAGCGTCTTATAGAATCTTATCTAAATGAAATCTAAATTGCCATATAAAAACGGAATAGTTAGTACCAAGACTCATCCAGAATTAAAATTTGGTCAAGCGGTTATGATTGTAGATTCAACTCCAGATTTATATACTGTAAAAATACATGCAAATAGCTTAGCCACTATTATAGCCAAAGAAGACTTAATGGTTACTCATTAAATATTACACATGATAACTAAAATTAAAGATGTACTTCAAGGCAAGGCTCCTATTTCTGTTTCTAGGTCTCCTCATTGGTCCACCACCAGAAAAAAACATTTAGAATATCAAAGTAAATGTATAGTTTGTGAAGGGACTGAAAAATTAAATGTCCATCATATTAAACCATTTCATCTTCATCCAGAATTAGAATTAGAACCCTCTAATCTAGTAACTTTGTGTGAATCGGAACATCACGGAGTAAATTGTCATTTATTATTTGGCCACTTGGGCAATTTTAGAAACATTAACCCTAACGTAATATTAGACACCGCTGAATGGAATGGAAGACTCAAAGAAGATCATACAAAAATAGTTGAATCTTAATTTTTTTTATCCATAATAGAATATGGATAAAAATATAACATGTCTTATTAATCAAACTGATATTCGCAATGTTATTAGAGGGTTAGGGACCACTATTTCATATGATTATCGAAATAAAGATTTAAATGTGGTCTGTTTATTGGAAGGCAGTTTGGTTTTTACAGCAAATCTTCTTTTGCAGATAAAAATTCCAGTCAACCTCTTTTCTATTAAAGTTTCCAGCTATGAAGGAAAGAACAGCACCGGTAAATTAACTTACAACGTAAAGGACTTAGACTTTTGCAAGGATAAAGATATTCTTTTAATAGATGATATTCTTGATTCTGGATTAACTCTTTCAACTGTAGTATCTGAAATGAAACAAGCTGGGGCGAGTTCTGTAAGAACCTGTGTCCTTTTAAACAAACAAGTAGATCGAATGGTAAACATTATACCAGATTATAAAGCATTTGATATAGATAATGAATTCGTAATTGGATATGGCATGGATTGTAACGGATTACATCGCAATTTACCTTATATAGGGGTGTTAAAGGATAAATAAAAATATGAAGTTTGATAAATTAGTAAAAAAAATGATGTCTGAGTCTTTCGGGTCTAGACCCGGCCGTGGTCCCGGCATGGGATATGGTTCCAATCCAGAAGATGACGCAGATCTTCGTCGAGCATTTGGGAGGACACCAGATGCCTCTAATAACCTTTCTTGGAAAGAAAAGGAACAAACTGTGGGTGAGGGTGAAACTTGGGATATTACAGATACAAACACCGGAAAGATAGTTCATTCTGCTGCCGCTAAAGAAGATGCTCTCTCCTGGGCCAGAAGCCAGCCAAAAGGCCAACATTTTTCCATTCGCAGAGTGAGACAAAGTTAATTTTTTAGTTCCCTTCCCTTAAACATCTAGTATCATACACAAAGATGTTATGTATAGAAAAATTCTGCAAAGAGAAGTTGTCTTAGTCCTTAATAAAAGTTGGCAGGCAATAAATGTCAAAACTCCATTAGATGCCATATCTATGATGTTTTGTGATGCAGCCACTGGTCTGTATATAACTGGGGAAGACAACATGAATCCTTTAAAATGGAATGAATGGGTAGAACTACCCTTTTTTACAAAAGAGGAATATGTATACTCTGTAAGAGGACCCATTTTAATACCCAAGGTAATTATCTTATCAAAATTTAATGAAGTTCCTAGAAAGCGGCCTAAATTTACTACCAAAAATCTTTGGGACAGAGATGAAGGAAGGTGTCAATATACTGGAAAAAAATTAACTCCTAATGAGGGTAATATAGATCATGTTATTCCTAAGTCGCGAGGAGGAAAGACTGATTGGTCTAATTGTGTGTTGACTCATAAAGACATCAACGCAAAAAAAGGAGATAGAACTCCTACAGAGGCTGGTCTAAAACTAATTAGACCTATTAAAGTTCCTAAGACAATGCCCTCTACTTGTTATATTCGTAATCAGTATAATATCAAAGAATGGACACCGTTTCTTATCAGCGCATAAATTGGGACGAGTATGCCTTGCGCATGGCCGAAGTTGCTTCAATGCGAAGTGAAGACCCTTATAAAAAGGTTGGAGCATGTGCTCTGGATGAAAATCATAGAGTCATTGGAGTTGCCTATAACGGATTAGCGTCTGGTGTAAATGTAGACCCCTCTTTTTGGTCTGATAGAGATACCAGAAGAAAATACATGATTCACGCAGAAGCAAATTTACTATCTTTATTTGAACGCAATAAGTGTAAATTACTAGCATGTACCCTCCTTCCGTGTCAAAGTTGTGCTACATTAATAGCTGCTCACGGTATTACTCGGGTGGTTTATAAAGAAATGTATTTCAGAGACCCGAATGCATTAGATATTTTTAAATTTTACAACATTGAGTGTGTAAATATATCATATGAATAAGTTTGATATATGTGTCAGCAGAATATTAGAAGCTGCAAAATTAGATTTTACTAAAGATGATGTCAACAAAGACGGCAAAGTTGACAAAACAGATGGATATCTCAAAAAGAAAAATGCTGCCATAGCAGCCTCCTTGGCTAAAAAATCTGATAAAAAAGGGTCCTCTAAAAAATAAGTATTGGGATGAACTCCCAATTTATATCTGAAAAATTTGGTCAATGGGCAGAGACGTTTGCTAGATTTTTCGGTACCCCTATATTTATTATAGGTCAAACAATTTTAGTTTTTCTTTGGATATGGATCAATTGTTTTGATAAAATAACATTTGATCCATATCCATTTATACTTTTAAATCTAGCATTTAGTACTCAGGCCGCCTATGCTGCACCTTTAATTTTATTGGCCCAGAGTAGACAGACAGACAGGGACAAAATATGGGCAGAGGCGGATGCTAAACATCGAGAAGAAGTGAGCCAATCTTTAATCAAGAGACAAAAAAATGCCATGGAAGCAGATAAAAGAGTGATGGCATTAATGGAAGAACTTGCCAATCACAATCTTTTATTACTAGATATATCTCAACGAGTGGAAGTGTTAACAAAAGAGATACACTCCAAGTTACATTAAAGTTCCATTCCTTTAAATTGGGCCATATCAACTTGAGTGTCTCTGGCACCTATCTTATAAGAGGAGATCTCTGTTTCTTGAGGAGCAACCTGAACTTTATCAGAGTTCATAAATTGATCATACCACGTTCCTAATGGATTCTTTTTAGTCTCAAAAATTTTCTTATATCCTAAAGAGGTTAAACGATTATTAGCCAACCATTCTACATATCCCTTTAAGATATCTGCATTAAGCCCAAGAAGACTACCCTTTGAAAAGAGATAATCAGCCCAACGCTTTTCGTGTTTAACTGCCATAGTGTATGCATCATACACTTTTTGTTCACTGGCCTTGATTATATCCTGAAACCCCTCATCTTCATTGTCCCTCAAATAATCTAATACATTTTTAGAAATTGCGACATGAAGATTTTCATCTCTCGCGATGAGCTTGATAATCTTTCCATTACCTTCCATTTTTCCACGAGCGGCGAAGAAAAAAGAACACACAAAAGAGCTATAAAAAGACAGACCTTCTGTGATCTGTGTTGATAACAAGGCATCAAATATTTTTTGTTTAATATCTCCGTCTGAGTTAAAGAATTTATCATAATCATTTTTAATTTCATCAGCTCTTCGTGTTACTTCTTCATCTTCTAGAATAGAATTCCAGAAAACGGATTCATCTGAATAAACATTTTTAAGAATGTGAGAATAAGACCGAGAATGAATGTTAGATTCAAAAAAAGTCCAGGCATTCATACAAGCTTCTAATTCAGGATTAGTTACATACTGAGTAAGAATTTGTAAACTTCTAGACAACATAGAGTCTGTAGCTGTCTGCCATTTGAGATTGGTATCAAAAACAAATCGCTCAGCATCTGATAATTCTAGATAATCATTTCTGTCTTTCATCAGACTAACCTCTTTGGCTCTCCAGAAATATTCCTCCATCTGTTCGGCCAGATCATATAATTTTGGATATTTAAGTTGGTCGTATCGTTGAAGGGATAAGGGTTCACCTAAGAAAAGGGGCTGAGAGCGTGTGTCAATGTTTTTAGTTGAAAGTACCGTTTGCATTTTGTTTTTATGTTCTATATGCTACAGGCTCCGCTGGCACATCCTTCATCTGTAGCTGATTGTTTATCGCCGTCATATGTGTTGCTGTAATACAGCGTCTTAACTCCCATGCTGTATGCATATAATAATTCTTTTATAAGCATTGAATCCGGAAGAGCCTTGTTAGGATAATGGTCATAATTGTAATAAAGGTTTGTAGAAATTGACATATCTACCCACTTCTGTAAGGCAGCAACAATATTAATATATCCTATGTTATCCTGCATGTCAAATTGAAGAGTATATTTATTTTTACAAGTGGAATAATTTGGAACCAGAACCGGAACAGAATTGGCTTTAGACCCTTTGTATGTCAACAAAGAGCGGGGCGGTTCAATGCCGTTTGTAGTGTTTTGAATGACTGAACTAGATTCACACGGCATAAGAGCTGTCAGTGTAGAATGTCTCATGCCAGTCGATACCACCCTTTGACGCAAAGCCTCCCAATCTAGAGAAGGTTTTCTTGTAATTATGCTATCAATTTTCTTCTTGTAAGTGTCTATAGGAAGAATGCCTTTGGAATATTTTGTGCTTTCAAATTTTTCACACACACCTTTTTCTGCTGCCAGATTAACGGAAGAAGAAATAAGATTATATTGTATTTTTTCCATCAAAGCGTCTACAAAATTAGGAGCTTCCTTGTCAGTGTACTTAAGATTGTTTTTGGCTAACAAAGCCGCTAGGTTGGTGATACCAACTCCAAGACTTCTACGTTTCTTTGTAAAGTTCTCTGCTGCTTTGGTGAAGTAATCTTGATAATCAATTAATTCATCCAACATGCGAACAATGATATCGCAAGTATCAGCCAAATCTTGATCATCCTTAATTTCTAGCACGTTGATGGCTGAGAGAACACATATACCAATCTCTCCTTCAGGGTCATCAATATGCTGTAGAGGTTTTGTGGGATGTGTCACTTCTACGCAGTTATGCACTAGTATTTTATTAGCAAAGAAGTTTTGTGTGTGCTGAACAGTAATATCATACACAGGTACATTTTTTTTAATTTTTTTAATTTTTAACATAATCTTATTTATTTTTAATGCGTCTTGAATAGTAAGGGTCGTATTTCAGCCCAGTCGCTTCTTTTACGGCTTTTATAAAACCTAGCTGCCCGGCACGGTTAAACCGGCACGCGCAAGCCACCATCCATACAAAGTTTCTCTCTTTAGATAAAATATACATCTCTTGCCAATTAATAATTCGGTTAAATTCTTTAGATAATTCTATACCCTTTTCAATAAAATAGCTATCATTTAAACCGCAAGAGTTTGAATTTTTAATACCTTTAGAACGCTCTTTTAGCTTTATTCTTTCTTTTAAGCTAGCTTTTCTGCCTTTTGAGTGATGTACCCACTCGCCGCTTTTTATTTTGGGGTGAGTGGTTTCTACAGAACCGATAATAATGCCGGTAGTAGCATCTTTTACCACCACTGTACCTTTTCTCGCTTCTGATATTCGTTGACGACCTTCTGGGGTTTGCCATCCGGTAGTTTCTCTCACTGTTGCAGACTGATGTTTTAACCAGGCGTACCCCATACGGAGAGATTTAGTGAGGCTGTACACTGGCTTACATGTTTTATTTTTATTATATCCATTTAAACAGAATCTTACTGCAAGTATGTCGTTTCTAATATTAAATATTTTCCATCGAAGCATATGAATAAAAATATGCTCTTCTGGTAGTAGTGTAACAAGATTATTAATCATATCTGTTCCTTCAAGAGATCTTGGAATTATGTGATGTACTTCAACATATATGTGATTATTTTTAAGTCTTAAGTCTTTTAGATTTCTTTGCTCAAGCCTAAATCTTGGAGTTGTTTGTCTGCAATAATTAATTAATTTGTCGTGTATATTTTTGTAATTCATAATCTCGTTACATAATTACTTATGCTCTGAGGTCATGGATATTAAGCGTCTAATACAAGAATATCTGTTACAAGCAGATCTTTTGCTTCCACATACCCTCGATTGTGAGTGTAAATCTTATGTTCTGGAGTGCATTGAATTGTATAACCGGTAGTTTCATCTTCAATTTCAATTAACTCTTCAGATACACCGGTCTGTGCAAACGCACTAATTAATGAGACTGCATTAGTATCTGCTGCAATATCATATGATCTAATATGTACTGTACCTTCTTGCATATATTTTTCAAGATCTTTAATTTGAATTGTCAGGTCACCGTATATCGCGGTGCTGATATCAATTAAGGTTTCTCCAACTAAACACAGATTAGTCATAGATACTCTCTCCAAAAAGGATCCGTGTTCATTGCAATGATCAATATTCATCACATATAGGCGACCAGTTTCAGTACGTTCCTTTACAAATTGAGACATCAAAGAACTGGCCTTCACTTTTCTCTTATAACGAATATTTTTATCTGATTCATATTTTTCATACAATTCATCAAAATGAGGAAGACCAAACGCTTCTGTCAAATCTGGTACTTCATGTGAGGAAAACAAAGTGATTGATTCATTTTTCATGAAGCGTTCATAAAAGATCTTGGAAAATTGTATCACATAATCAACTTTACGAACTCGATTGTCTTCTGTTCCTCCGTTGTTTTTAAGAGATAAAACATCTTCTATTTCATAGTGCCAGAACGGAAAATTTACAGTAGCGCCGCCGCCACGAATTCCGTTTTGTTGACAACTTTTGACGGTGGCTTCAAATACCTTGAGAAAAGGAATTACTCCAGTGTGAATAACGCTGCCATTTTTAATTTCAGTGCCGATACCGCGAATCCTTCCAAAATTTAATCCGATTCCGTATCGCTGAGTAGTAGCAAAGCCAGCAGCAGTATTGGAACTAAAAATAGACTCCTTAGTATCATCCACATCAATGAGGCAACACGACGCATACTGTTTAAGCAAACCGCGGATACCCGCCATTTGGGGTGTGGGTAAATTGATTTTAAATTTACTAAATCGGTCGTAGGCTCTTTTAACATATTGTAATCGGTTTTCTGGTGGATATTTCATGTAGCTCACCATGGCTGCCATCATATAGGCAAACTGGGGTGTTTCGTAAATTTCTTTGCTCTTACGATTTTGAATCAAATATTTATCACACAATTGTTTGAGGCCTGAATATGTAAAGTCATAATCTCTGTTATGAACTATCTTTTCATCTAATTTATCTATTTCCGCCTTGGTATAGTGTTGAAGAATCTCCGGGTGATATATTTTTCTTTCAACATTGGCTTCTATAAAATCATAAAATTTCGGGGGATTTTTTCCTCCCCACACATCTTTACGCAATTGATAACTTAATAACCGAGAAGCTACCCATTGATAATTGGGATTTTCTTCATTAAAAAGATTAATAGCAGATTCTACTAACACTTTATGGATTTCTTTAGTAGAGATACCATCTACAAGGTTTAATTTGGTATTAATTTCAATGTCTGAAATACTAACACCGGTTATTTCTTGAGTTGCCCATATAATAACTTTGTTGATGTTGTCTACATTAAAAGGAACCAAGGTACCATCTCTTTTTCTGACTTTGAGGATATTATTTTCACTCATAAAATTATTGTTTGTTGTTTATTTAGACGGATCAAAGTCCATTCACTTCTTCTTTCTTTTTTTAGATTTTGGTGCAGTTTCTGGGATAAGTTTTTGTACTTCTCTTTTATATATTTTGTCGGCTAAATGTTTTAAAAATTCAGCAACTTCAAAAGAGGAACAAACGTTGATGATCCTAGATTCTGCATATTTAATGTCTGATTCCGGCCAATCAGGATACAAGTAGTGGAGTAATTCATGAAAGGCTGTAGGAATTATATCTCTTCTATAATCTAATTCTATGTCAGTCCAGTAACAAAGACCTACAGAATTGTTCATTTTTCTCAAATTAAAAAATTCTGGAGGTTTAGTTTTGACTAAATCTAAGGTTTTCTCGTAGAGATCTTTAACCTCTTTGTTTGTCAATTTCATTGAAAAATTACTTTTTCTTTTTCTTGATATTGGCTTCTTTGGTTAAGACTGCCTGTGCTGCGGTTTTTTTGGCAGTCTCAAAACGACTCTCTGCAGCTTCAATAGTGTTACAAGTCCAACCCATGTTTCCCCATTGGGACCCACTAGGATATAGTTCACCGGGTTCAATGTAATTCCCATCAATGGTTATTCCATTATGAGAAGATATAATCACTACCTCAAAATGAGGATTCCTGGAGGAAGTAACTGGGTGTCTCTTATAAATTGCAACATTTTCTTCTCTCTTCAGCAGAAGGTGCTTAAATCCCTTTTTGATAAACTTTTCTGGTACGAGCTTCATATAATTATTATCTATGGTTTTGGGTTTGATGTCACGAGAAAATGGTGTATCATTGTGATATATGAATTTTAAAGAGTTGGTTCTTTTGGAAAGGGGATTTGAAGATGTAATTTTTTCTGAAAAGGATCATTCTTATAAAATAAGAGGAGAAAAGGCTTACTCTTCTGTTACTCAACTGTTAAAAAAGTATGAAAAACCTTTTGATACTAAAAAATTGTCGAAGATTGTTGCAAACCGGCAAGGGGTTCTTGAAGAAGATATTGTACACTTGTGGGATTTTAAAAGAGATTATGCATGTTTGAAGGGTACTTTGTTCCATTTGTATGTAGAAAATTTCTTACAGAAGAAAAGGTCTCCTTTAAACAAAAATGAAATTGAAGATTTTGTTAAAAATCATAGAGAGTATATTACTACAGAGGAATTTTATAATGACATAGCCTCTTATATTTCCAATTTTAATAATTTTTATGAATGGTGGAAAGCAGATCATATTTTAGTGAGGCCAGAGTTAGTGGTTGGAGATGTTGCTACTGGAGTTTGTGGATGTGTAGATAACCTTTCTTTGAATTGTAAAACCGGTGAATTGGTTATATTTGATTACAAGAGTAACAAAGAAATTAAACAAAAAAGCAAAGACAGACTTCTGGGTATGTTAAGTCACTTGGAGGCCACTACATTAGTAAAATATTCACTTCAAATGGCACTTTATTCTGAAATTATAGAAAGAAATACTCCTTTTAAAATTTTTGATAATAAAATTGTTTGGGTTGGGGGTTCTTCCTATGAATTAATTTCATGTCTTGATATGAGACAAGAGGCTAAAGCTTTACTAAATCAGGTTGAATTGCAAAAAGGTGTTGATATAAAATGACAATTCTTTAATATAAAATACTATGAAATTTAAATATACAAACTCTAACAATGAGGAGGCTTTTTTTGAGGCAGTTCCGTTGACTACAGAACTTTATACAGAGTTGATAGAAATAGACAAAGAATTTCTTCAAAATGTTGCAGAAGGCAAAGAAGTTTTTTTTAAGGATGAGCCCTTGATAGAAGCGGCGAAAAGTTTGTTAATCTCTTTTGGTAAAGGAAAAGAAATTCAACCTTCTTCTCTTTCAGATACTCATGAAGTTCTATTAGTGACTTCAAAAACAATTCTCAAAGAGGCAGAAGAATATAAGAAAACCAATTACACACCCAAAAGAATTGTAAGAGATAAAATGATCACTAGTAAGATTAGATCCTTCAAAAAAGAAAAAATGGAATTAAATTTTGATTTGGCCCACTAAAAAGGTAAATATTGTTACAACATATGTCATTGCTCAACGCCTATACACAAATTTTAAATGAAAGTGGAAAAGACCACGAAGTTAAAGGAGCCGTAAAAAAGGGTCAAGATTTTGCCTCGGGTTTAAAGGTTAATAAACAAGAAGGACCCAAGGTTGAATCTCCTAAAGAAGATAAAGAACATTCTGTAGATGGTGAAAACAATGGCGTTCCTAAGAAGTTAGCCAAAGAATCTTCTAATCCCTTTGATGCTATTTACAATAAAATCTTAGCCCAAGAAAATTGGGAAGCTGAAGAAGAAGCTAACGAACAACCTAACTTTGGATCACCCACTGGTCATGATTCCAACAATATGGAGTTTAGTGGTGACAACTCTTCCGGAGAGGGTGAAGTTGAATTAACAGATGATTCGGATGAACATCCAATGAGCCAGGTCCTCTCTGCCTTAAAGGCCGCTGTCGAAGCTTTAGAAAAAGTTATCAGTCCAGAGAGTGGTGAAGAAGGTGAAGGTGAAGAAGAAGGTGAAGAAGGTGAAGAACACGAAGAGGATGAAAGTGACGAAGAAGAAAAAGAAGAACATCAAGAATTTGGTGAATCAACCGAGGAAGACGACGATGACGATGACGATGAAGATGAAGACGGTGATGTTAAAAAGGAAGAAGTAGATGCTCAAGTTTTGGGCCATGCTTTAATTGACTTGGAAAAATTGGCAGCCAGCTTAACGAGTCCTAAAAACCAAGTTGTTAAGGGAGCAGTGCCAGTTAATAAAGGAAAGGCTCAAGTGCCTAAGGGTGTTAAGACAACTCCAAGACCCACAGAATTAAAGGGCAAGGGCGAAAGTCTTCAAAGCAAAAAAGTTGACACTGGTTATGTCAAGAAAGACAAAAACTGGTACGATCAGTAAATTTGATTAAACAAATTAAAAACTCCGCTTAAGCGGAGTTTTTTTTTCTAAATATATCATGGAAGATAATTTTTATTCTTTTTATAAAAAAAATCAGGGACTGCCTTCTGCTTTTACTAAGAGTCACGGTGTTACAAAAAATACCAGAAAACATCATCAGAGTGTCGATAGACTTGCCAAAATAGGTCATCGCAAAAGTGGTAAGGTTAATTTGGTTGCGGCAAGTGAAAACCAATCCTTAAAAAATCCAGTAGTAAATGCTTTTGCAAATTCTAATCGAACTTTTATAAAAGGATTAACTTGGGCAATAGTAAAACCTATACTAGATGCATACAAGATTCAACATGATGTAGAATCTGAAGAGACTTATGATAAATCTCTTAATAGAGTTCAATGTAAATTAACCGGTGCTAAAATAATTATTCGTTATATTCCTCAAAACAAAACTTGGGTGCTTTTTAAGAAATAATATGGAAACTTTACGTTATCTTAATAAACAACACAACCAATCTGAAAGACAGAACTTTTCAAATTGGTGGAAGGAACAGATTCAAATTAATGGACAGGAAATAGTTTATTATAGCAATCAAACCTCTTTATCCGGAAGCAATCCTCTATACGGAGAGCAACCAGACGCGGGGTTCGGAGATGGACATCCTTTGATAGTATTAGGTAATTTAAACGGTGATTCTGTTTTATTATCTAAATTTGGTTTAATAGCAGACGGTGAATGGTCCGGAGTTCTACACAAAGATACCTATACAACTGTATATGGTTTATCTTCTGAACCCAAAAGAGGAGATCTTATGGCGTTAGTTGAATACGGAGTAGATCGAATCAATTATCCTAAAAGAGGAACTACTATATATGAATTAACAGATGTAGTTGACGAGTTTAAAGGAAATCCTTTGATGGGCCATTACGTGTGGTTTTTTACAGGCAAGAGATATGACTACAGCCAAGAACCACACAGTCCTGGTGCTGGTATGGGAAATCTTCCATTAGAAGATAATGATGTTATACAACAAATTGCAGACGAGAATTTTAATTATATAGAAGAAAACCCAGACAGTAATACTAGTGTTTACGGTGAATATTAATATTCACGTAGACTTACATCTATTTCTGGAAACAATGCTTTCATTTCAGAAGAAGCATCTTCATTGTGGCATATGTTGATCTTATAATCTTCCATCAAGAGTTTGCGTAAATATATGTCCTGAGTAGACGACATATACTCTCGTATCTCCAGGGGTTTAAATTCAATCTTATCTAGCGGAATCTTTTTTTCTGTGGCTTTATCTGCTATAAGATTCACTGCTTCATATAGAGCAATCCACTTTGCCGTGGTTAAAGACTTCTCCTGAGCTTCGCCCCACCAGTCTAGAGGATTTTGATAGACTTCTGTTTCTTGTTTTGGATTAATGGTCTTCATATTATTACTTGGTGGCTGGGCCGGAAATAGTGGGCGCGGGCATCATAGGATCTGTGAATTCTGTAACTTTAGCAACTACAAAATTAATGTTTACCACATTCTTAGCATCACAATTTTGACACACGAATTCAAAACGTTCATTTTGATCCGGAACAAACGTGTTGATGTTAGAGGCATTACACGCCGCACATTCAAGAATAGTTGAAAGGGGTGCTAATTTATCCAATTCCTTTTGTCGAGTTTGGTGGCTAAAGTAATTGTTGACAGTTCCGGCAATCACGGAAAACAGAATATATTGCATAGCCACTGCCAAGATAAAGGCAGGGAGAAATGGTTTGCCTGCTAGAACAAAGCCTAATCCAATTAGTGATGAGAGGAAACAAACGGTGGTGGTTGATTTTAAAAATTCAAATAAATTTTTATTAAGATATAGTTTCATTAAGAAACATTTTACTTAGATTTTCCGGGAACTACCACCATATTTTTATTTATATCTCTTTCTTGAGCTGGATTTATACCCTCCAGACTAGAGGCTAAATCCATATAAAATGTTAATTTTGCATCCAAGTCCTTGATGGCACCTAGAATTTTGGCTGAATATGCAATTAAGGAATTTAATTTCTTTTTTTGTTTTGCATCCAACGTGGTGTTAAGTTGTAAACAATTTTCCATTTTATTGGAAGCTGTTAACAAATATATAAAACTATCAGCGAGATCATTGGTCACGGTCTGTAGTGGCCACGGCATATCTGCAGTTTGTTCTACAGGAGGACCAACTGCCGGAAAGAGTGGATTATTTTTTTGATATGGAAAATTATATCCTTGTTGATTACTTTGAGGGCCCCAGTCTTTTCTGGGTGCATCACTATAACCCCCGTAATTAGGATTATTGTACATGCCATCTAAAGCCTCATTCAAAGCATTATGCAAGTCCATATTAAGCCAATTTACCGATACGAACTCGATTACCACAACGACTACAATTCCATTTTACCAATTTTTCTGATTGTTTGGTTTTTGGATCTACATTTTCAACAACTTGTCCTCTTACATAATCACCACAAAAATGACATGCAATGGGTTTATTTGTTACCGGCTGATAATCTGATTTTCTTTGATCGCTCATATCTTAATATTTAGCACTAAAAAGGTTAATTGCTAGGAAACATTTCTTTGGAAGAATCTTGTGTTTCAAACTTGTCATGGGTTTCAAGTTTACCAACGACAAATTTAACAAATTCAGATCTTACAATGTCATCCTTATTAAATTGAAAGTGGTGCACACCATGTTCTTTACTAACCTCATCATTAAACATTTTACACATCCTACTAAATCCTCCACTTTTGCTGTAAGGAAGATCTGATTGATATGGGTCACCCAAAAATATTATTTTTGAAAACTCACCGAGACGAGTGATTGTGGTAACTAATTCTTTGAAAGTTATGTTTTGGCATTCATCAACTATAATCACCTTGGCTGGCCAATGAAGGCCTCTAATATAGTTAACTGGCATAGCATTAACTCTTTTATCTGCATGTAATCTCTTAATCGTACTAGCATCTAAAAATTCTTCCATCTTTTCTGTGAAAGGTGCCATATATGCTTCAAATTTTTCATCTATAGTACCTGGCAGATAACCTATTTTACTATCAGCACTTTCAACGGCACTTCTAACAAAGATAATATCAGATGCTTTTTTAAGTTTTAACAATTGTAAAGCAGCATAAACTGCGGTACTAGTTTTGGCACAACCAGCGGGTCCTTCTATAAAGACACATTTGGTGTGTTTGTCTAATAAAAGAGATATAAGTCCTTTTTGTTTTTCTGTCCACGGCAGTGGTCTGCAACTGAAATCAAAATTTATTTTATCTCTTTGAAATACTCTTGGTGATGTATCCTTTGGATGTTCCGTGTTTTCTAACACTTCTTCATTCATTGGCCGGCTTTTAGAGCGGGGTTTTTTGCCCATGTTACAACTACTTACCACCGTGTTAGGGGATTATTGGATTTTGTCCGGCAGACGGTGAACTCGGAGAGGCTCCTGTGGGATTGGAACCAGTTGAATCCGGTACTTGGGCCTGAGCTTGGGACGGTGTCGTGGTTGTAGAAGTGGACGGTTTTGAAGATTTGCCTGCTTGATACGCATCAAATGCCGCTTTAACATCCGGACTTTGAGTCGCGGTAGAAATAGTCTGGCTGTTAATTTGAGGATTTGTTTGAGAATTTTTGGCAAATGTATTATAAACATCCGCTATTCTCTTTTGATCATCTGGGCTCAACTGCAAAAAATTTTGTATAGGAAGATGTACATTGTCAGGTGAAGAGGCAGATGTATCATCTTCATTCATTTGAAGCATGGCTGTGTTGAATACGTTATCAAAGGATTTCATAACGTTATTTAGTCTAAAATCCTCTTCAATCACGATAGGGTCCCTGAATTAGGATAAATATTTTATAATTTTATGTCAACAAGAACTATAACTTCACCAGGTGTACAGATTACAGAGATAGATCAGTCTCAAATTGCGCGCAATTCAGCCGGAACAAATGTGTTTATGACCGGTTTTGCTTCTCAAGGCCCTACCGATGAGGTGGTTTACATTGGCAGCGTTTCTGAATTTGAATCCACTTTCGGCACACCTACAAATGAAGCGGAAAGATATTTGTACCATTCTGCCAGACAAGTTTTGGTTCAGTCTCCTGCCAATTTAAAGGTGACAAGAATGGCATATGGGTCAGGATCGGGAATAGGTTTTGGTAATTCTTACAGTGCTTTAGTGTTTCCTGTGAAGGGATATATTCAATCTGTTGCAAATCAATTGAGTTCAAATGTTATTAATTTTACTAATGACTCTTGGGGTGGAAGGAATGGATCTACCCCTGAACTAGCATTAAATGCATTTACACTAGACAGTATTGTATATGGTACTAGTGCTTATCATTATCAAACATTCTTTACAGATACTACAGGAAATTATAGACTTTCTATAACTGGAGCTACTAGTGCTTATACATTAACAATTAACAACAGTGCAGTTTTAAGCACTTATATTAATAATCTTCCTTCCAATTATAAGGATGCAAATTATTATGAAATTCAGCCGCCACAATCTGTGTTGTTAACTGAATCTGAATATCAGGATGTTATATCTAATAACATTTCTTGGGATGCAAGTTATTCAGAACAAGATATAAACAGCAGTTCTAAATTAGGCCACAGTGGTATAATTGTATTAAACCCCACAAAGGTTGCAGTGGATAATATACATCAAGGTTATTATATAGGATTTGCTGATAACAGGGATAATAATCCAGGATCAGATTTCAAGAGTGTAACCGGGGTTAAAGCTGTTGACCAAGTTTACAATAATCAATATCAAACTTTTACAAACATACCCACCAATCGTTTAAATTTTGCTTTGAGTGGTTCACATTTAAATGTTTCTAATAGCATATCCCGCACGATGGAACAATATCCAACTGGATACGACTTTTCGTCTTCAACTTATAATGATTGCTTAACTTTGATGACATTTAAGTTAAGAACTTCTATATATGCTCAAGACACAGTTACTTTGGATTACAGAGTCCAAGAAGGTTATACAGGTTCTTTATATAACAACAAAACCCAAAATAATCCTAACGGAGGGGCCCCCGTTACTTTTGCATTAGAAAAAGTAGCTGCACAGAATTCAAGATCCTCTGATATGAAGGTTATAGTAAACCCGATTATTTCTAGTACAGGAGATTGGATTTCTTCCGATGGTAAAACTCCTAAAAAATCAGTGAGGGTAAGTGATGCTGCCAGAAACATTTATTCTTTGGGTGTTTATGTGTCTCAAACTGATACTACCAGTTGTGATATTGGAAATGTTCCTCTAAAACTTCAGAGAATTTTAAACAGACTGGATGACATGGATGAAGAAATAGATCTTATTCCTGAAGCTGGTTTAGGTACAATATGGGCAGGAGCTGCTGCTAAAAAGGCGTCTGTCTCTCCTGGCAATACTTCAGACGGTGGTTACTTTTTTGATGAAAAGTATCCCATTTCTTCTGCTCTTATGGCAGAATTAAAAAATCAAACAGGCGGCAATGAAAGTATATTAAAGCAGAATTATGATTCAATAGTCCAGCAATTTTATACTTTTGCGGAAAAGACTCGTATGGATCATATGTTCATACCAGATCCTTTGCGTTATATTTTTGTCAATGGTCCTGATTTTAAAACCACCAAAATATCCACTTACAATTTTTCATTAGACATTTATTGGCCGTTGAAAAATCTTTTCGGAGATATTTCTTCTAGTTACGGAGCAACTTACGGCAACTGGATCAAATTTAATGATGTTTATTCCAATCAAATGGTTTGGCTTCCAAACTCTGGTTACGTGGCTGCAGATATAGCATTTTCTTCTGCGGTTAATTTTCCGTGGTCAGCCCCTGCTGGTTTTAATAGAGGTGTATTAACCAATATTGTTGATATTGCAATTAATCCTACTCAAAAGCAAAGAGATCTATTATATAGAATTAATATAAACCCAATTGCATATTTCCCAGGTGAAGGTTATGTTATCTACGGGCAAAAAACCTTAATGAATAAGCCATCTGCCTTTGATAGAATTAATGTTCGCAGACTTTTCTTGACTCTTGAAAAGGTCACTAAAAATTTATTAAAATACTATGTGTTCGAACCCAACACCTTCGCCACCAGATCTAGATTAATAAATGCTTTATCACCAACTTTTAATCAAGCAAAGGCGAATGATGGTTTATACGATTATAGAATTATTTGCGACGAAAGAAATAACACTCCAGATGTTATAGATAATAATGAATTGAAGATTTCCATTTATATACAAGCAGTGCGCACAGCTGAGTACATTTTAGCAGACTTTGTAGGCACTCGTACCGGGATAAACTTCAATGAACTAACGTCCTAGTTGATAAGTATTGATATATGGCTGATATATTCTCAAATCAAAGTATACAAAATTTTTATCAAACTGCTTATAAAAAGGATTTTGCTAGGAAAAATTTATTTAGAGTGATTTCTATAGAGACCGGCATTAATGGCCTTTCTTTTGATAACACTGATTTGGTTTATGTCACATCCACATCTTTACCTCAGAGGGCTATTACTAATATTAAATTGCCTTATATGGGAATGAGTTTTAATCTTCCAAGCACCGCCAGTTATCCTGGAAGTGATGCTTGGAAGATTAAATTCAGGATGCCACAAGATCTTTCCATAAGAGCTAAGTTAGAAGCGTGGACTAGAGTTATATTTAATGATGCCACGACTACAGGTTCCTATGAGTTAAAAAACTTGGGCACTGTAATGCTTTCTTTGATGAGCAAAGGAGGACAACCTATTCGTAATTACAAATTAGTAGGTGCCTATTGTGTGTCCTTAGGAGACTATGCCTTAGATGTTGCTGATACTGGCTCTGTGGTGGAACAAGAAGCTACTCTTGCCTATCAATATTGGGAGTAATTGAAATGCTTTAATAAGTATTTTCAATGTCATTTCTATCTAAAGCCTTTCAGCCTGTTAATCCTCTTAATAGTGGATTTGTTTCTAGGGCCGGTGGATCAGCAAATCCATTGACTCAGATGTTTAGTTTAAACAGTGATGTATTAAACAAAGCACCTAGTCCATATTCCTTTTATTTAGACATATTGAGCCAGTGGCCTACTGCACCGGCTTTGGCTTCAATGTGGCTGGTTGTAATAAACCTGAGAAGTGTTTCTGCTCTGATGAATAATCCGGCGGCACTGGTTAGTCTCTTTGATTCAGGAGATTTTCAACCTTGGGAAATTTCTCAGGGCACGGTTGACGATTTAACAAAACCAGAATATCAACAAACTATAGAAAATCTTATGGGGTGTGTTTTTGCTCAGGAGGTTTCAATTCCAGGAGAAACTATAACAGCTACTCAAGAAAATTTAAATTGGGGAGGGTTACAAACTCCTTATATTATTAAAGGCAGAAACTCTTTTGACAAAATTAAAATGTCTTTTTTAGAAACTAATGCCTCTTTTGCAGATTTAGTTATTCGACCTTGGATAGTATTGGCCAGCCATCTTGGATTAATTGCTCGGTCGCCTGGTTCACCAAAAAATGTAAAGTGTGATTTCATGGATGTAATACAATTTGCAAAAACTGGTCCGTATTCCTCTGTTGCCATACGCAAGATTGTAAGATATTATGATGTGGTTCCTGTAACTCTGGACTCATTAACTTTATCTCATTTAGAAGAGGGTTTAAAAAGAAGGAACGTTTCTTTTATATATAACGGTTATTCAGTCATGGAAGCCGGTACTGCAAATATGATGTAGACCTGTAATTATATAAATGGAATTATATTTGTATAGTGTAGAAATGCCTTTCTCTGGCGTTAAGCTTTTTTACAGAGAAATGTCTTCTAAAGAACAAATATATGTCTCAAAGGCACATACCATGTTACCTTTAGACCCAGAATATACTGAAGACTATGGTCGAGCGTTACAGAAAGTTGTATTACAATGTGTAGAAAATAAAGAAGATTTTTACAAACTTAATATAATAGAATATATTTTATTTTTATGCAAGTTGCGTATTGTGTCTATAGGTGAAGAAATTGAATTACAATTTCAAAACCCAGTAGAAGAAGAAACTGATCAAAAAAAGATAAAGTTGACTTTAAACCTGTCAACTTTAATGAGAAATTTATACAACACAACAAAAGATATATTAACAACTGAAGAATTGCAAATAGATCAGTTAAACATCAAGTTTGAATGGCCTTTAATAAATTCTGAACATTTTTTTTTAAAACCTAACAAAGACCTATTAATAGATTCAGTGGCTTTATATATAAAAAGTTTTACTTTAAATGATAAAACTTTCCATATGAAAGATTTTAATACTTCTCAAAAATTAGAAATGTTTGAGAAATTTCCTATAAAATATCAAAGCAAAATACAAGATATTGTTTTTAATTATATTAAATTATTTTCAGAATCTAATATATTCACGGATCATTTAGCAGATTATTTAAATTTTAATTTTTATAACTCATCATATCAAAGTATTTTGAGAATGTTTTTTACAGAAAATTTAAGGAATTTGTATCAACAATACTACATATTGGCCTCGAGGAAAATATCACCCTCTTATACAGACTCCATGACAATTGCAGAAAGGTCTATATATTATTCTTTTATAGAAAGTGAATCAGAACAACAAAATTCAGAAGAAGGAGAATGGTCTGAAGAAATGAATATTGATCCAACTGCCTAGAGAATAAAGTGATATAATCTCTAATTATTATTAATATATGTCTGAAAATTTAAATTTCAACGATGCTTTAAATACTTTAGAGGTTTTCAAAGAATTGTGTGTAGCTAAAGCGTGGTCACCTACTTTAGGTAAAAACATTCTTATTAAAGAACTATCTGCTAAGCAGCAAAAGCAATTATTATCTTCGGCGGTAGAGTCCGCTTCTGAATATAAATCATATTTTATTAAAAATTTATATGAAATTTTATTACAGAATTGCAATGAACCCAAAGAAACTATAAATTCTTTAAATTTTATTGATTATACATCTATTGTTATTTCTCTTCGCAAACAAACTTCTAAAGAAGTTTTAATATCCTTCAGTAAGGAAGATGATAAAAGGGTAGAAGAGGTAATAGATTTAGATGGGGTACTGGACAAACTTTCGGCTCTTGTAATTCCAATCCCAGAAAACATCGCGGTAAAAAAGGATAATATTGAAATCAACATATCGTTAAAGATACCCACTATTACAGATGATGTTACATTCTTTGAATTTTTACCAGCAGTTAAAAAACAAGATACCCAAGCAGAAACCTTGAAGCAATTAATTGCGGAAACTTATATGTATGAATCTGCAAAGTGCATAGACAAGGTTGAAGTGGCGGGCAAAGACTTGGGATATAACACCCTTTCCGTTAAACAAAAATATGCTTTAGTTGAAAAATTACCAGCTTCTTTAATTCAAAAATTGTTATCTCAGTATGCCTCTTGGAAAGAATCTGTTAATAAAGCATTAACCGTAAAGAGTTCTAATGGAATTGAAAAACAATTAGATATTGATTCTATCTTATTTTTAACTTCTTAATCCTGCTATAGAATCTAAGTATTCTATATGGCACTATTTGACACCACAGAAGAAGTAAATCAACATTATATTGATTTTATGAACTCTCAAAAAGTGTCCATAGAAGAATTAAAAGCAATAAAAATGAGTTTATTTGAGCTCACTAAAGGTATACATACTACTCTTTTAGGGGCTACTAAAGAAAATACATCTACTCTTAAAGCTTTATACGATCACTTAAATCCTCCAGGAGCCGAGGCTCGGAGTTATAGTTCCTTAAAGGCAGGAGGGGACAGAGAAGGAGATAATGAAACTCTAAAATTTTTAAAAGACTTTATGTCTAAAATACCATTGCCGGGTCAAGGTGGCGGAAATGTAAAGACTTTATTAGATGAAATAGGAAGTTTAATAGTAACCGGTTTGTTGGCATTAGTGGCTCTGCCTTTTATGGGGCCCATTATAAAATGGTTTGATGATAATTTTGGAACCAACATTAAAGCTAGTTTTGATAAAATAATTCGTCCCTTTGAAGGTTATATTACTAGAGCACATGAAGCCGTGGTTACACTTACAACTTGGTTGCACAAAACTATAGATTGGTTTAAATTGCTAATGAATGATCCGAAAGAGGCTTTGCTTCAGGCATGGGAAGGTCTTAAAAATTTAGGGCACACTATATATGAAAAATTAAAGCCTTTTATCAAAGTTGGCGAAGACGTTTTTAACTCTATATACACCTATCTTAAAGATCAACTTAAGATATATTTTGATCAATTTTTAGATTTTCTCGGAGGTGCCACAAAAACTAATAATGTTTTTGAAAATACCTATAATAAAATATCGAGTTATTTCAATAGTTTCATTTCTTCTATAGAAAAGTGGTCAGACAATAATGGGTTTCATGATGTCTTTCAAACCATGAAAGGATATTTCACCACAGTGTTAAAAACGGGAGAGTCTTTTATGGAAGAATTAAAGCCTTTATATGCAGGTTCAAAGAATATATTTGCCACTACAATGCATTTATTGGGCACTATATGGGATTCCGGGGTCATACAACAAAAAATTACTAATATAGTGGGTGATGTAACTGACGCGGTCAAAAAAAAGGCTGATAAGCTTTGGGATTCTTTATCTACTATTTTAGAAAATTTATTGCAAAATATAGGGGATCGAATATTGTTGTCTATTGCAGGAAACGGTAAAAAAAAGAATGAAAAGGGAGACGAGTGGAATTGGTTTTCAGATGTTGATCCCTCGGAATGGATTCCCGGAGTTAAAGAGGCTCGAGAAAGGATGAAAGAAAAGGAAAACAAAGAACTCTTAGAACAAAAGAAAACTATTAATGACAAAAAATTAAGAGATGAAACCTATGATAATTCTGTCCAAAATTTAAAAAATAAATTAGGAATAGAGTCTCCTAATTTCAAAAGAGTAATGGATGGGCTGTCTGAGGGTGCTGCTTCTACTGAGAAAAGTTTAAGAGCACAGGCTGATTATATATCTGGTGCCATATCCGAAGCCTTAAAGGAGTATCAGGAAGCTGATAAACAACCCATTATAATACAGCCACCTGCAAAAAATTCTTCTCCCGGCTCTATGACTCCTATACCCACAATGCAATCTAATGAAGTGGGTAGAATAAGGGGGCAATTTTATTCCACAAGACCTTCCTTTGGTGTACTTGGTTAACCTATAATATATGTCTTTTAATTTTTTCTCCATACAGCAAACACCTAATAGATTTCTCAAGACAACTACGGCTTTTTATCCAACCGCGGTGCCTACCGGTGGGTCTGGTACTATAGATGTATACGGTGATTTTAGATGGAAAAACACTGGTTCCATAGATGAGGTGCCTCAAATATTGCTATCTGAGTTTAAATTAAATACTGGAGCCCGGACTGCTAATTTATTAGAATTGTGGGGTGAGATGACCTCCAATCTTTCTAAATCTAATACAAGTAGTGTGGGCAACTTTGCTTCGTCAGCTGGAGGGATAGCCAAAGAAGCATTGGCGCGAACCGTTTTTGGAGACCCGTATGAGGGGTTATATAAGGGAGAACCTACAGGGTTCTATTACAACCTGCCCTATATAAAAAACGGTTCCATAAGAGGTGATGGCATGAAAAATAATTGGGCCAATGATGAGACAATATTTGATATGTTAGGCAAGGCGTTTCCCGCTTTAAAGAGTGTGGGAAATGCTATGGGCTCACTTGCGGCTCAATTAAAAGATGAAGCTTGGGGTGCGGAAGATATAAAAAAATTTACAGGGTCAAATGCTAGAACAGTTACTATCCAATTTCCTTTATATAATACCTATTCTATAAAAGAGGCTAATGATAATTTTAGTTTTATAAGTTTGTTTGGATTTCAAAATTTAAGAACTAGAACTTCTTATATGACTTTTTTGCCTCCAAAAGTTTACACTGTAGACACCTTAGACGAAGGGGGCATATATATGCCAATTGCAGTGGTAACTGATTTTAAAGTGGAAAATATGGGCACTTTAAGGAGAATGACTGATTTTGGCACTAGCATATCCGGACCGTCTGCCACTGGATATCGTTTGGTGCCGGAGGCTTATAAAGTAACTATAACCCTGACAGAACTTATACCAGAAACTACTAACATTATGCAAGGGGCTCTCGGCCACGGCAAAGTGCAGGTTATTAATAATTCTCTTGGAAGCAATATGGGTAATGTTGATTTGAATAACATATCCTCAAGTGGGCTGTTTGATTTCTTAGACGGAAGCTCCGCTGGAACTCTCGGTGCCTCCACAGCAGACAATCTTTCACCTACTCAAGAATTTAATCAGAATAATTCATGGAGTACTTCCGATTCCTTAACCTCTCCAGAAGTGCTATCAAGCACTGGTATGACAGATTTGGATAAAATAAAATTGGTGGAATATCAACAAGAGATCCAACAAGAAAAAACATTTGCAGATATGCAATTGAACAGCACGCCAATGTCTGAGGAACAAACTGCTGCAGTTGAGGCATATAGACCATCTCCAGTGGAACAATTACCGGGGATGAAAACTTCCTATCAATTGCCCGGCATGGAGATACCAGAAGTGGTATCTCCGGTGTATGAAAGAGAATTAATACCTGGTATGGATTTCAATGCCCCCGAGGAATCTAATGTAAAACCTGAATTGACTGTCCCTGTTATAGAGGAGAGAGCACCTCAATATACACCGGAGGCACCTATAGAAGAAAATCGAATACAAATAAACACACCGGTAACTCTTCAAGATTCATCTCTTGAAGAATATACTGCCCCCCAAACTAAAGAATTTCTAGGAGGCGGTTTAAATGTTGATTATGAGTCTTCTTCACTCTCTTTTCAACCACCAGCTTTAATTACAAATACTGATACCACAAAACCTAGCATAGTATTAGACACTCAAAAATCATTTAGTACAGTTGCTGGTGACGTAACAATACCTAGAGGTGAATTAGACATGGAAGCCTTTAATCTGGCAGTGAGAATGAGATCTGAGAGCGGTAAGAATGTAACCTTTTTGCCAGATAACAACGGTGGTTACACGGTGGTTTCTGTGGATAAAAATGGAGTTGCCACGCCTTTTAATGTTTTAGATGCATTGCCAAGCGGGCAAACTGTGGGAGAATTAATAAATTTGGCGCCGACCAAAAAAGACGCCGTGATAATAAAAAAAGAATTATTGGCTGGAAGACCTCAATATGCAGGAAACCAAGGCAATCAACCCTCACCAACTTCTTTATAATATATGAAACAATCAGACTTTTCAGAATTACCCGTTTTGTCTTCTTATAGATATGAAAACTTTTTCAACATTTATACTGATCCAACTAACAATGAAAAATACTACAATCTGCTAAGGTCTATAAATGTTTTTCCTGCTAATAGCCAGTTAGTAGAAGAGGATTATATTATAAAACATCATGACACTTGGTATGGTATTGCTTATAATTATTATAACACTGCAGATTTGTGGTGGCTAATTTGTACCTATAATCAAATTTTAGATGCCTCTAAATTACCAGAGCAGGGCACTTCTATAAAATTATTAAAACCACAATATGTGGGTTATATCTTACAAGAATTGACTCAGCAAGTAAATAGATAATATGAGTTCTGGATTAAATGAAGATGATGATTTAGATCCGGAAGATGTTTTAGTTGACGGAAAATTTTATCAAGGCAATGAAAACATCCTGAGAAAGGATGGTACTTTTAAATGGACAGATGAAATGATTGCTGATTTTAAACTCTGCAATAAAAGCATACTACATTTTGCCGAAAACCATTTTTATATAGTTTCTCTAGACAGAGGAAAAGAAAGAATAGAATTATACAAATATCAAAAAAGACTTTTAAAGGCATTTAAGAGTAATCGTTTTAATGTAGTATTGAGTAGTCGGCAAAGTGGCAAAGCCTTGGATATTAATACCCCTATTCCTACACCTAATGGAAATGTGAAAATGGGTGATTTAAAAGACGGAGATCAAATTTACGGACTAGACGGAAATGTATATAATGTAATCAAGGCTCATGATTTTTTATACAACAGAAATTGTTATAAAGTAATATTTGATAACGGAGAAGAAATCATAGCAGATGAAGATCATCTATGGTTTACACAGGAAAGATTGGAAAGAAAAAAGAAATTAGCTGGTAGTGTAAAGACAACAAAAGAAATTTTAAATACATTAACTGTTGGTAGTAAAAAGGAACCAAGACATCGTATACCCATGGCCAGAAACGGAATAATGGGAAAAGAAACAAATTTACCAATAGATCCGTATGTACTCGGTTTGTGGTTAGGAGACGGAAATACAGACGGGGCAAATATAACTGTTGGTCCACGAGATGTTGAATTTTTACTTGAAAAATTAAATAACAACAAACAGTTTAATAAAATTACTTTATATCAATTCAAAGAACGTTTGTGGGCTATAAATCCTACTCACACAGATAAAAAACAATCTCTTTGGTCCTGTTTAAAACAAAATAATTTATTAGGAAATAAACATATACCAGAAATATATTTTAAATCCTCTAGAGAGCAGCGTTTGGAGTTATTAAAAGGTTTGATGGACTCAGATGGTTATATTTCTCCATCTGGCCAAGCTAATTTTGATAATAGTAATTTGGAATTGGGACATCAAGTCATAAAACTTGTCAGGGAATTAGGATATAGTGTTACTCACATCATACACACTCCAAAATTTAACGGCAAAGAATGTGCGGATTCTATGAGAGTTTGTTTTAAACCTCGGGAAGAAGTAGTGAGTATACCTTATAAAAAAAATAAATTAAAATTAACAGATGAATTAAGAAGAAATACTTGGCATTATATTAAAGAAATAATTCCAGTAGAAAGCCGGCCAGTTAGGTGTATTACGGTGGATAGTCCAGATAACCTATATCTTTGCGGCAAATCTCTTATCCCTACTCACAACACCACAACCATTACCATATATGCGTTGTGGATTGCTTGCTTTCAAAAAGATAAAAAAATAACCATTGTTGCAAATAAAGAAGCAACTGCAAAAGAAATATTTGCAAGAGTAAAAATGGCATATGAACAATTGCCTATTTATTTAAAACCCGCTATTAAATCCTGGAGAAAGGACGGTTTTCAATTATCCAATGATTCTGAAATAAAAATTAGTACCACATCAGGATCTGCTGGCCGTGGTGGCAGTAGTAATTTGCTTATCATTGATGAAATGGCACACTGTCCTTCTGAGGTGATGAAAGAATTGTGGAGATCCGCTATACCCATTATTACCGCTTCAACCACTTCTCAAATTGTTATTATTAGTACTCCAAACGGAACAGATAATAAATTTTATGAATTGTGTGAAGATTCTAAAAAGAAAAATAGTTCTTGGAATCTAGAAAGAGTTGATTGGACAGATGTTCCAGGGAGAGATGAGACTTGGAAAAAAATGACCATGGATTTGCTTGGCGGCAATGAAGACGACTTTAATCAAGAATATGGAAATGTATTCAATGTGCCTGGCAGATCTCTTTTAGATGCAAAATATCTAGAAGAACTAAAGGCTCAGTGTCCTGAACCTGTATTAGTTACGGACGAAGGGTGTTATAAGATTTTTCATTTACCTAAACCAGAATCCTTTTATGTAATAGGTGTTGATGTTGGGGAAGGAATAGGCCGATCTAACAGTACAGCTCAGATTTTTGATGTGTCAAATCTTCAAAATATTATACAAGTGGCTACCTATGCTGCAAATTCTATTAACCCTTATCATTTTGGGTCTAGGTTAATGAATATAATAAATGACTGGGGTAGACCTCCGGTTTTAGTGGAAAGTAATAATTATGGGCAGCAAGTATTAGATGTTTTACACCAAGCTCATAATTATGAAAACATTGTATCTTATCAAGCAACCGGAAGCAGCAAACATTATAAAACTGAACACCGGAAGGGTATTTTTAATCACACAAATACTAGATATAATGGCATTACAAATTTTAGATATTGGAGCAATAGTTTAAAAGCAGTCAAATTTAATGATCCAGAAACTTTATTTGAATTAAATTCTTTTGTAAGATTACCTAATTATACATACACCAAAAGAACCGATAAAGACTTGGATGATAGAGTGTTTGGGTGTATTTGGGCATTGTATATTTTAATGCCGGACATAGTTTCTTCTTATTTTTACGTAAGAGAATATGATGACCAAGGCAAACCGACTAAAATTATTCCTTTAGTTGATAACAGTGATTTAATATTAAAAAGTCCACTCTTACACGGCAATGTAAGTAATATAATAAATAGTAAAAACAGAAGTGTCAATGTTACTTCAGTTTTAATATCACCAAAAAATTCTAACACTTCTGCTTTAGATGATGAGGCAAGAGAATTGTGGAGGTGGTTACATTGTGATACTTTTAAAAGTAAAGAAGAAAATTCTTTTTTAGAAAATAAAGAAGAAACCGTTGAAGAATATAGGCCTATAATTTTATTTTAAAATGAATCAAACTATACTAAACAGATCTCGTGCAGATAAATTTACTCTTGTTTTAGATTTGCCTATAGCCATGAAGCAAATGAAGGACAATGTAATGCAGGAATATTATAAACCAGATAAAATTGAATTTACTGTATTCGGCTCACCGGTGCCCAAAATAGAGGTTAAGTCTATAGATTTGCCCTTTAGCGGCCAACACATGAATATTACAAGCGGAGCCCGCACTGATTACGGTCCTTTAAATTTAAAATTTTTGTTAGACAGCGGTTATCAAAATTATTGGACTCTTTGGAATTGGTTAAATCTTTTTAATAATAATGAATTGAGTAATTCAGATATTAATGAACCAGAGACTTTTCCGTGGAGTAGCAATTATCTCACCAAAAATCCATTCTCAAATTATGTCACAGATTTTGCCCTTTTTGCATTAGATGAATATAATAATAAAATAGTAGAATTTAAATATTCGGGAAGTTTTATAACTTCTTTAAGTGAAATAAGTTATTCACATCAAGATGAAAACATTATATCTTGTACCGCTTCATTTGCCTACAATCAAATGATTGTAAAGTTGCTCAGAGATATAAATCGAGGAATATAAAATGGCATCAAATTCTACAAATCAAAATATAGATTCCCGTTTTGTTTATCAAATAGGACAAGATTTTTTTTGGGTTGAAGTGTGGATGTATAATTTTTTAGACAATTTTCCACCCACACAAATACCTTTTTTCTTTATTAATCAATTAGTTATAGAAGAAACTTTGAATGAATGGTCAACTCGTGGATACCTAGTATTGGAAAATGATTATGAAATATTAGAAAGAGGATCGCCTGCTTATGTAGGAGATACATCTAATAACAATAACAATTCTGGCGCTTATAAAGCACCTTATCTTTTTAGAACAGATGGCAGAAACAAGCTAAGTGTAAAATTGTTTCCTTATAAATCTTCTCAGGGTGATGTATCAGATGTATTGCCTCTTTCTCACTGGCAAATGTGTTTTGATTTTATTATATATGATGTTCAAGACATTTCTCAAAATGAGCCAGGTAAAAAACTTAGAGCATATTATTTTAAAGATGAAAGACATCAAATATTTTCAGAGCGAAATTTAGAATGGTCTACTTCGATGAATGCTCCTATAGGAGCCAAAGATGCAGATAGAACTATGTATGCAAATGATGCCATAAAAAGTATCATCTCCGCGGCTACAAATTTAAACGGATCTCCTTTAAAGATAGGATATACCACAAAAGGAGCCATAAATAAACCAGACATAAATTTAGATTCTTTTGATGACAATGCTTGGGCTGCAAGTCCCTCTGAACCAAGCGCAAAATTATTTTACACTTCTCCTGGACACCATACGGTATTAGATGATTTACAATATTTATTAACTCACGCAAAATCTTCAGATAACAGTCCGGTCATTCTGCAATTTGGTCGCTCTGAGACAGATAAAAAATGGAAATTAATTCCACTATCAGCTCTCTTTAAATTATCTCAAAAAAATCAAGTAGAGAGATTAATGATTAATGATGGAGTGGACTCAACAAACTTTCCTCCTACAATTCCTAGGGCGGACTCCTCTCAATCATCTGCCATACATAATTTTACTTCAGGAACCGCTTCGATGATAACAAATTATCATTATGCTCCTATGGTTTCAACTGATGATATGTTGTTATGCAATTCGCCTTTATTTAATTATAATTTTTCTAATGCTTCATATAATGTGTTTTTTGAAAAAAACAAAATATCAAATGTGTTGTCGTCCGCTACAAAAATAGTTGAAAACGGATTATTTAATTTTTCATCTTCTAATCCAAATGGGCAGATACAGATGAATATTAATAAAACTAAACAATCAGGTATAATGAATAGAAATTATTTTACACCACAGAATTTTTTCTTAAAAGATTTTCCTTTAATGAATATGTTGAAAGATTTAGTTTTTCTGTCGAGTGCTATATATTTTCAAGTTGCTGGATTAACTATTAGATCTCCTGGAAAATTTGTGTACATAGATCGATTGGGATCGGGAGACAAAAATGGCTTCGATGACAGATTTTTGGGCCAGTGGTTAATAACCAAAGTCACTCATTATTTCACCAAAAATAGTTATTTAAATGATGTAGTGGCTACAAAAATAGATTCATTTAGTAAAATATTTCCGGATCCTAAAAACGACACCTCTTATTAAATATAAATATGGACAAAGAACAATTACAAAAAAGGTTAGATGAAATAAAAAAATCTATGCCTCGCGAAGTTTCTTATCCACCAACACCTGAAATGTTAAAAAATGTTGCAAAGAGTATTATAAATAATGCTCAAAATGTAATGAACGGAAACTCTTTAAGTGCTACATCTCAGGAGTCACTTCAACGATTAAATGTGTGCAGATCTTGTGAATTTTTTGATTATACACAAGAGAGATGTAAAAAATGTGGCTGTAAATTAGCCCTAAAAACTTATTTAAAAGCAGAAAAATGTCCTATAGGAAAATGGTAATATGGCCACACAAATAACTAGTTGCTCGAGTCAGTCATCAAATCCTTTGATTGAAAAGGGTACACTTAGAGGAAATGATTCTATACCCTCTTTAAAAATACAAACAGGACTTACAGAAATAGAACTGGCTGTGCTGTATAACAACGGAGCCGGCAAAAATCTTAATCAATTTGCCGGGTACTTGTACACACTAGTTCATGGATGGAAGGCTTTTGATAAATCTTTTAGTTACCACACAGTTCTAGCTCCATATGTAGTGACTCCGGATACTTATAAAGACTTTATTAACAAAGAGGCAGGTATACTATATAACTGCGGAATACTTGAAAAATGTAAAAAAACTTGTCCGGCGGGCAAAGTTGGGCAATTAAATGATTTAGGAAGACTGGGCCTCTTTAGTCGATTGACCGGCTTTCAAATTACAAATCCAATGACAGGGCCAGCATCAACTTTGCCTCCTGGAGTAAAAGATACTTTAGACGCACAGCACAGTGGATTTGTGGACGGATTACAAAACTTTTGTGAGAGCATAAACACCCATGCTTATTTAAAATGTTTTGCTATAGGGTCTTATGGAGGCATTCAAGAAGCCGTTCACAGCCTCACCAATGTTGTTCAAGATTTTTATAGTGCTATGTATGACTTATACCAGGACATGCAGCTTTTAATGATACAAGCTCAAATGGTTATACAGCAGTATATAGCAGATCTAGAATTCTTTTTAACTACAGAATTTTTAGGAGGAAAAATTGGGTTATTTCTGGCTATAATATGTATGATATTGTCCACAGTTCAAACTCTTATAGATGACGTAGCATTTTTTGCGTCCCTATTTAATGGGTCTGATAATTTGTATGCAGTTTTAAATTCAATTCAATCTGTTGTTAATATAGGTGCGCAGGCAATGGAGTATATATACCATCCAATAACCGCCGGATTACCAGCTGCTTTTCCTAAAGAAGCAAAACAAGTGGTAGATTTTATTAACAATTTAGGCAATGTGCCTTCTAATTATTTAGGTATTTTGTTAAAGCATTTTTCTTTTGGAAAAATAATGCATAACAAAGGAATAGCAATTGCAAATAGCATAATACAACATTATGGCTTAGGCGCTCAATTGGGAGATTTAAATCCCATGATGCAATCTTTTGGATGTGCTGCTCCTTCTGGAAACTGGCACAGGACCGCGCCTCCAGTGTTAAAGGGTCCTATTAAATTTAAAAATGCTAAAATTCCTTCTAATTTAAAAAACCGAGTCAAGGTAGATCCTTATAGTGTTTCTAGTTTGTGGCAGATGGTTAAATCTGATTTCTCTAATTTAACAACTGATGGCGGTGTATTAGAAAAAGATGTTGAAAAATTTGGTTCTCAATTGAAAGGAATTTTTTCGCCTTCTAATGTGGTGACTGGAAATTAATATGAATCCAATATACGGCAATCATATAGGCATAGTTGTAAATTCAAATCCAGACCCCGAAGGAAGAGGAAGGGTTCAAATTTTTGTGCCTCATCTTTCCACTACATTATATGATAATTGGAATAAAGACGCCAAAGACATCAGTATTACTCAAGGCAGTTTGGCTGGTTTAAATGTAGGTGTACTACAAAGACTTCAACAAAATCTGCCGTGGGCAGAATACGCATTCCCTTTGTTTGGCTCGGGAGGTACTACATATGCAGACCCTTCTACAGGATTAACCAGACCCTCTCAGTCAAGCTCTGCACCTTCTGTTAATATATCTGGTATTAATGCTTTAGGGGCAGACAATAAAACTTCACCAAAAATAGACATACCCCTTTCAAATGAAAATGTTTCATCTTTAAATTTAAGTAATCAATTATCTTTAAATAATCAATTTCCTACAGCTTCATCTACTGTAAAAGCCAATGCGGCAAACAACCCAGGAAATTTGCATATTTATAACACGACATCTCCTAATTCAAACTATACAGGCCAAATAGGAATTACAGGTGATGTGAAGGACGGGCAGTATAGGGGTAGTATAGCAACTTTTGCAACTATGTCTGATGGAATAGCTGCTAATTTAAACCAATTAAACAAATATATTAACGGATCGGCAGCAGCTGCTCAATCAGCCGGAGGACCTTTAGACACAATAAGAAAAATAGAAAATGCTTGGGTTGGAGGAGACAACCCAACAGCCGCTGGCGAGGTTTCTAAATTTTCTGGTATACCAATTGATGAAAAAATTGACCCCAATAATGCCAATCAAATGATGAATTTAATGGCTGGTATGATGAGGGTTGAAGCCGGCGGCATTCCTGCTAATTTTACAGAAAATTTTAAAACTGGTTTTGAAACTTTTCAACAAAGAAAAGGATTAACTACAGAATTGTCAGTGAGTCAAAATCAAACATATACAGGTAAAGTTTTAGACTCTACAAGGCAATTGCCTGGAGTAGATATGAGGCACCCCAACGGAGTCAATTCATTTCCACTACCGGGCACATTTGTTTGGTGTTTCTTTCTCGGCGGTGATATCCAACGACCAGTTTATTTTGCAGGTGTGTCTGAAAAAAATTCAGCAGCGAGAACATCAAATATTCCCTCACAAGTTGTTCCTTTGGGAGTAAAGGGAAATACTTTAACCGGAAATTCGCTTTCTACTAACAGTGTGTTAATTAATGGAGGCACCGAAGGAACTAGTGTTCTCACAGATATAAACGGCAATCCAGTTAGGGATTCAGAAGGCAATCCAGTTTATGTAGATCCAGGCGCATTAAACTTGTTAGCAAAAGCCGCAACAAATGCAAATGTGGGTTCCTCACCCGGAGGATATTGTTATTCAAATGTTAAAAATTTATTGCAAGCCGCGGGAATGATTAATAATGCCAATGATTTGAGGGGTGATTCTTCTTTTGCCTCAGCTTATATGGCAGCAGATAATTTAACAAATATAAACACACAAGGAGGTTTAACGGAACCTTATTCCTGGCAGACCCTGCCTTCTACAGATGTTAGTAAGGCCCCTCCAGGCTCAGTTGTTGTGTGGGATAAAACAGATTCTCATCCAAACGGTCATATAGCTATTATAGACTCTTCCGGCAATCAAGTATCAGATTTTAGATCTTCTAATATGTCTAGTTTGCCTGTTAAAGCTATACTAGTTCCTATTAAAGCAAATACAAGAGCATAATAAGAGAAGTTTCCTAATTAATAGATATGTCTGATGTAGCTGATGGTAATAATATATTAAAAACTGACACCATAAAGGGTATGTATGGGCATTTGAGTTTTAATAACACTCAAGTTGATCAAGGGATCGGCTCCACACTCACAGAAGATTATTCTTATGTTCAATTAGCAAATAACGACAATGCTCAAATAAGTTTACAAGCCGGTGGTAAAATAAGAACAGATGCTCCTAGTGACATGTCTATAAATGTTGGCAGGAATAAAATTCAAAATATTCTAGGAGACAGTCAACTCTCAGTAGGAAGAGATAATCACATAACTATAGACGGAAAGGTTTCTGTTAATATCGGTAAATACGGATCAAAGGAAAAAGAAGCCTATAAAAAGTTAACAGAATTGGCTTCTACTATACAAAAAGAATCCATAAGCACGGCCAAGACTACTACAAACAACCGTATACCCTGCCCAGTTTGCAATTCAAAAGTATTGACCCAACCAGCCTCAGTTGCAGCTAAGATATCTTCAGCCAGAGCCGCAGAATTAATGAATGATGTGAATACTGGATGGAAACATCTAATAAGAACATTTAAAAGAATCATTTGGCTTGTGCCAGATATTTTTAAAAAATCTACCACAGCATCTTTTCACCAAAAAACTGGTTCTTGTGGTTCTCCAGATTGTATAAACCACACGGTTCCGGATTTAAAATTATCATTAGACGCCTATAGTAAAAAGGCTACAGATTTAATAGAGCAAAACAAAACCCAAATAGAACAACTTCAGACAGCTCTGGGCCAAAGTTCTGGAGGATTGACGTTAATAACCAAAGGTACCTGCTTTGTCAGTACGGGTTTGTATAAAAATGAATCAGTTACTGGATACGAACACGGGAATCATACGTTTCCTACGGGGTTTGTTGCGGGTCCTAGTGGTAAGGGTCCTGCCTTGTCTTCTGCCGGTGCTCCTAAAAGGACTATACAAGTAGGTGCCATACGTCTCACAGAGGGTGACATGTACTTAAACTCTTCTGAAAAGTTTACAGTCAATGCAGGAGCTCCTGGTATTGCTTTAGAAACAAATGGTCCTTTAAATGCTAGAGGAAATTCAGTGGAGATAAGAGCAACAGACGGAGAGGCACATTTTTCTTCCGGTAATTTAACTGTAATAAGTGGTGCCACAGTTTCTATTAAGGGGGGTTTAAAAACTGGAGAGACTGGAATAGTTTTGCAATCTGAAAAGGTGCATGTTGCTGGTGGGTTAACTGTGCAGGGTAATATGATTACAAAAGGAGGAGGCCACTTTGACGGGCCTTTAACTGCTCCTATTTTGAGTGTTCCTACATATGCTCAGCCGGTGACTCCTTCAAAACCCCCTCAAGATGTTTCTTCACACGGTTCATGGTTTCCTATGAATATAGTCCACAATACTTTACAGGAAGTATTGGATAATACTCAAAGAAACGTGCCAGATCCCTTTTACATATGCCAGGTAAGAATATTGACGGAATATGCAAAAAAGTGGTATAGTGAGGTAATGAGTGCTATACCTTTAGAATGCACTCTTACGGGATGGTGTCTTGTCACAACATGGGGAACTTTTTTTGGTACCACTGTGTGTGGTGCTGGCGCTGGTACATGCGTGGCTATGGGATTTACATATGGAACAGATGCTGGATTTTGTCCAGTTTGGAATTTGCCTCATAATCATGCAAAATATAATGAATATCATGCAGGTGAAACGGTTTCACCTCTTATGTTGGGGCACGATCAATTTGAAGGGGCCACCGCCGCTGGAACATATCCAAGTCATATACCAATTCCCGCTCCAACAAAAACAAGCTTAGGAACAAGACCTGCTCCTTATAGTATGCCAGGACCATGTGGTGGTGGTGGACAGTTTATCAAGGATAGAAATTTAGATTATGGAGTTGATCCTTTAGATGCTTTTAATGGTCTAAATTATGTAGACAGAGGAACTGATAACGGATTAAACACTTACACAACTCCTGGATTTACGCAATTTACCTATGGATTTAATACCCTGTCCGGTGTAGACACCACAGGAATTAATAATGTAGATTGTAAATAACTTACATTTGCAAATAATCTGGTATAGGATCTGCTAAAGAAGCAAGGGCTCCTATATGTTTCTGATCTGCTACTAAATTATTTGCATTTATAAGCCCAACGCCCAAGGCATTGGCTATATATTCTTTTCTGTCCGGATAGTATCTTTTGAACATAAAATTCATGTCCACAGTTTCTATTCTACCCGGCTTTCCAGGAGGAAATGCAGGACTGACTAATATTTTTTTTCCTGGAAACATAGGATCTTCCTTATAAACTGCGGGACGAGCTGGTGGTGCTGGAGCATCGGGGTCATCCCTGTCAGGATAACCATAAGGGTTATAGGCACTACCCGATTCTTTCTCTTCTTTATACCCGCCTAAATAACTGTACACAAAATACATTATTATTCTTCTATTGCCATTGCCGTTATGATCCTCCGGATCGGGTTCTATTATATATTGTCCTATAACATTATCTTCAGGAAAATCTGGAGGATGGGGGCGATATTTTTGAACCTCATTTTCGCCTACTAAGATAACTTCCATAGCAGGATCTTTTTCAATAATTTCTTGTGTTAATTTTATAAAAAACATTCCCGGCCCCTTTAAATAAATGGGTTGAGCAGTCCAGGGCAAAGCTACTTTAGTGGGGTTGGTGCTTAAGGTTCTAGGAGCAATGTCTAGAAAATTAACATGTAAATATTTTAAAAAGGCGTCTGCGTGGTCTGTAAAAGCTTTGTCTTTAGCGGCTGTAAACATTTTCTTCAACTCTTGAACAGTTGGTGGTTTGGTAATAGTTCCGGGCAATCTAGAATAATCTATAACCCCGTTTACATCAAATGAAAGAGCAGAATCCATCTGAGATGTAGGAATTGGATTTCCATCAGCATCACATATTACACCCCTTTCATTAACATATGTAGCAAGAGGAGTAATAGATTTTACAAAATTTGTAATTAAAGGAATGCCTTTTTGAAACATGGTTTGCATTGCAGCGCCCAAGGACCATCTAGGATCACCCATTAAAGCATATGGGTTTAAATCTGGCATGAAACTTTTAGGATTCATTTCATGACTCAAACCTGTAATATTTGAAGTTTCAAAGGTTTCATCCTTTGCCAACTGTCTGCCTAATTGAGCAATTAAAGGGCCCCTGTCTTTAATAAGAGTGGGGTTGTCTGGATCTGATCCCATAGGACTTGCCAGCCCAGCTGGAAAATTCGGATCTGGATATACCGCTGTTATTTCTGTAGCATGAACTACACCCATGTTGTGAGCGGATTGTAGCGCTGAATTCTTATATTCTTCTTCTGTAGAAAGAGGACTTATAAGGGGTGTGCCATCTAAATGTGTGTTTAATACGCCTGGATAATATTCCTGATCAGCTCCGGTATCGTGTTGAGTAAAATTTTCTACAGGACTTTCTTCGGCTACATAATTTGAAACAGTTTGTTTTTGCCCATAGGGCATGTCTACTACTGTTGTAGATACTAATTTAATCATAAAATTTAGTCCTCATCATCTTCGTCTTCATCTTCCTCATCAAATTCTCTATCTTCTAGGTCTAAAAAATTAGTTTGCTGTTGTTGAACAAATATTGTTTTTAAAAATTCTACAATGGCATCTCGATCTCGTGCATTGGTTGCATGTTGGACAATAATTCTTTCTCCTTTAGTATCATATCCAAATAATATATAACTATCTAGGTATTCTGTTATTACGGATTTTAAAAGTAAATAATCTCTTTCTTCTATGTTATTTTCTGAATGATTTTCTTTTACCCAAGTATCTAAAGACTTTTGGAGTTCAGCATCATTGATGGAATTAAATATGTTATTTCTAACCTCTTCAAGAACTGCAGCAGTTGCTGTAGCGTCCATGCCAGATAAAGAAGGTACTGCTACTGAAATGTGCAGCCTGTTCTTTTCTGGTTTGGCTGTCTGGTCTTGAGAACCTTTCGAATTAACTTTAGGAGTTGGTTTCTTGCGAGGTGCCATATGTAGAAGACTTATTGTTGATACCAAATTTAACAAGGTATTCAATAATTACCTCAATAGAACTAGTTTTGATTTTGAACCTCTCTGGTATAAATTGACCTCCGTCATATATTTCAAAATATTCATCATCTATTTCTCTGTGATTGTTATAACATGTTACAAATACAGAAGCAATTCCTGGATCTATAATGACTGTCCAGGTTCTTGGGTCTATTTGAGAATAATCTGTAAATAATTTATCAGTTATATATCCACTGTCTCTTAGACGTTTAATAAAGTAGCTAACAGTTGTAATTTTATTTTTAGACATAATTGATTTTATTTTACCAAAGCTGATATAATGTATTTTAACTCTACATTTTCTTCTTCTGTATTTTGAAAGATAAAAACTTTATATTGAGAATTAAGTCTCACTCGAATATCTGATCTACAATGTGCTAGATTTTTGAACACTTCCATGCTCAAAGGAATAGCTTCTTCTATGGGCTCCCCTATAAACGTGGGTGTCACAATCAAATTAATGTGGTCCACGTTTTGTAGGGTTTTATCATTTATTTCTGCTACTACATTATTTTCTCGGGTTGAGAAATAAATTTTAGTAAGATCAGAGGCAAATGCATATCCTGCCATTAGCTGTTTAATTTTATTTGTGCTAATTACAAATTCTGTATCAAATTTGAGTGATGCTATTTTATTAATGTTCACAGGAGCTTCTTTAACCACACTATCATCAACGAGATGATATTTAAAGAAAGTTTTTTCCTGTGTCTCGTGGTCAATATTTTGACACTTAATAAAATTAACATCACTCTCTATTGAAAATTCACCATTATCTCCTAAACATTCCAATCCTGAAAGTAACTTTTTAATGCTAATCAAATTTAATCTAACTGGTGAACACATACTAGATGGTAATTTGGCTTTAGCATATAGAATTACGGTACTGTCTAATGAAGAACAAATAGTGTATAAAGATTCTTCATTAGCATTTAAAACACAGCTTTCCGTCAATCGGTTTACTGGTTTAAGTAATTTCTCTAGATAACTTTTAGGAAGAGGAATAAATGCCATTATTTGGAGTTGTTAGTTTTTTCTTTATCCATAATAAAATTGAAGACTTTACCCATCATGCCTGCAATTTTACTGAATGTACCGTCTATTTTCAATAAAGTGGCTTTAATAGATTTAATATCTTCTAAAAGTTCTGCTGTATTGACATTTGCTACTGGAATAACCGGGTCACGGGTGGTGACAAAAGGAAGTGGAGTAAACGTGCCACTTCCGCTGGGGGGACCCGTTATAACCGGAGAATTTTCAATTATATTAATGGACACATCAGGTGCCATTGACTGAACTAATGCCTCAGGAACATATCCTCTATTAGCTGGATCAAAGGGATTAGCCACAGGTGCTGGTCCACCTTTCAAGGGAGCCAAGAAATTGTTGATATCAATTCGATTAGCTGCCTGAGATCTATCAGATGTAATACTATCTACATGTTTAAGATGACCGCCGACCATGCCGGCTAGCATGGCGGCGTCTCTATCAAACTCTTTTTCAGATATCATAAATTACTTTAAATCCCTGCCTGCGTTAATAACAGAAACCGCGATGCTAGAATGAATACTCTCATAATGATTGACAATTACGAGGTAATCCTTGATACGACCATCAAGATCTTTATCCAATTCAACTGCAACTTTACGAACCATGTCTTCAACAAACACCGGATTTTCATACATTAATTCAGTTTGATAGGCTTCATCAACTCTCTTAAGAGCATTTACAATAGGAGCAGAAGAACTCTTTTCAACTGCAAGAATCAATTCTTCCAGCCAATAAATATTATCCTGATTAGCTGTGCCAACATTAGCCAATTCTACAGTCACATCTGCATAAGACTGCTGATTATGTGCACCATAATCAGAAATTTCCTTAGAACAAGGACACAGGGAAGCGTAAAGAACATTTCCGTGGAGATAAAATTTCTTTTCCCCATTAATCAGGCGACCTTCAAGTGATCCTTGATAATCCATATGAGAAACCACCTTGGAAACTGGTGCTTCTTTCTTCAAGAAATAATCAAATTTGATTTTAATGTAAGCATTTTCACTCTTCAGGCGAAGCTTACATTCATCCAGCAGGATATTCATCACTTCATCAATGCGATGAGTTTGATTGGCCAATACTTCTTCTACCAAAATACGGTAGCGACTCATATTTGTGCCTTTAACCTCTGGAGTGAGGTCTGTATACATGCTGATAATTGCTTTGGTGGGATTAATGGTTCCATCTCGGCGAAGAATCTGCATAGGGACTACAATATTGCGAGATCCAACCTTTGGAATATATTTCTTAGGAAATCCGTCGACGGTGTTTTGGATGTCTGGAATGTCGTTATTTGTTTTGATACGTGGCATAATGTTGTTTTGTTTGTTGTTATTATTATAGTGGGTTGAGATTTTTTTTCTCCAAGAATTAAAGGTCTTTGAGAATGTCTTTAATGCGGCTATCGACAGGAATTTCATCTTCATCTTCTGTAGAACGAGCGGGTTTTTCTGTAACTGATTGTGTCTTACTGGGTGTATAAGAAGGTGTATAAGAAGGTTCATCTTCCTCTGGTACTTCTGGAGTCTTTGTAGCAACTACTGCTTCTGTTTGTCCAAGAAAATGAATATTCAAAGCTTTTGAAACTTCTTCATAGCTCTTGTGTTCAAAAATGGTGTCCAAAGACTTAACAGAATTGTAAATTACATCTGTATCTGGATCTCCCTCAAGAGCTGACGGACCAGTAAATTTAGAGGCAACATATGTAGGATAACCCCCTTCGTTGGTTTCTACCTTAATACGAAGATTGCATCCCTTTTCTGATAGATCAAAAATCTTTGCTCCCAAATCTTCTGCGTCATCTCCTGAAATTGCTGACGTAATAATCTTGTCCAGCTGTTTGCCGAATCGAAGAATCTTTACCTGACCCTGATTTTCGGGATTGGTTGGATCCTTGATGACGTATACATTGGCTAACCAGTTTTCATTGCGCTTGATGGGCTTAATGCGTTCAATTTCATTCTTGTCCTGGGTGCGATAAATCTTGGAACGACATTCATCAATGGCACAGCGCTCTCCGTAAGTGGAAGGACATAGGCAAGATACCAATTCATTGGTAATAACACTATTCCACAAGTGGTGGTAATAGTGGAACATGGTGCGCTCGGGATTGGCTAGATTTGGAATAAGACGAACTAGATAAGTCTTACCAATTTCCAATTTCATAAAATCTTTAAAACTTCCTCCCTCTCCTGAGGATTTTTTAGTAAGGGCTTCTTTGATGGATTCGAATAGGTTGGCTGTGTATTTCATAGGTTAGTTTGTGTTTGTATGGTTTGTATTAGTGATAATAATAGGTTGTTTGGAGGGGAGTTTCAACATTTCTTTTAAAAAAAGCTGAATTTTTTTAGTTCCTTCTTTGACCAAAGTTTTGGTCTTGAAAGAAAGGTGGTAGCGGTTACGAAACGCGAAAAAATGATCTACTAAATTAGAATCCCACACAACATTTTCAGTGTGTTCGTGTAGTCTTGAAAATTCTAAAAGTTCCATCAAGCAATAAGGATTTATTTGATGGGTTCTGTAATGTTCTAACCAAGCCGGTCCGTTTCCGTCTTTAAAAGAAATATAAGAATCTAATTCAATTCGGTTTTTCAAACAAAAATGGGTTATAAATTCTAATCCTGCTTTAATTGCGTCAATCTGTTTTTCTGGTGATTGATTTATTCGTTGTTTTAAAACTAAGGAATAATTTTTAATAGCTGCTCTGCCTATAAAAAATTTCAAAGGAGGAGTTTCTTCATCAGGATGTAATTCTTTCGCGGCTCCAAAAAAATCTTCTAATTTAATATAATTAAATTTTAGGAAAAATTGAGACAATTTTTGGAGATAAAGAACCGTAGAACTAGAAATATCTGAAAAATCTTTGCGAGGTTTCCAAGGACCACCGTTACGAAAATGTTTGAGGTGGCAATTATAGATTTGTTGTTCTAGAGAGGTAAGGTTCAAGGTTCTGATTTAGTTTGTTGTTTTTGCTTAAATCTAAAAATTTTCTTGTATATATTGGGTGTCAGACTTAGGTATGTTTTGATTATAGTCTGTAAATTGTGATCTCCAAGCAATTCAAAATATATTTTTTGAGTCTTTTTGTCCTCTATTAATATTTTTAGAAAATTTAAGAAATTTAATTTTTTGCCTCTTGCTATACAAACAAAGGACCCAAATTTTAAAGTTATGTTTTCAAATTCCGTCAAATCTGACATCTCAGACGGATTCATCAAATCTTCTATTTGTTGAGAGGATGTTATAATCATTGATTATCTATTTACAGGCTGTAGGTTTTTTGTAACCTCCATGAAGAGAGGAGTTATTATACCACCTCCAGCATGAAGATGGCCACCCCCTTCACATATTTTTTCAGCAAAGACTCCTACATTTATAGGATCTTCTTTGGTGTATTGTCTAATGCTGACTTTTTCGGTTTTGCTATTGATAAAAAAGAACACATCTGGTCGATGTCTTTGCATAAGAATATCATTAGAGACACTAGAAAAGTTTTCGGCCATAATTGCTAAAGTTTTTTTCTTTTTGGTTCCAAAATTAATATATCCCTCAAATAAAGGCAATTTGTTAGCAATTTCTTCTCCTTCTTTTTTGATAAAATTAATGGCTCTTTTTTGTCCATTACTAAATCCTCGAAAACCATTGAAATAATCTTTGATAAATTTTGTAAAATTGTTTCTATATTCTGACCAAAATAATATATTTAAATCATAAGATTCGGGAATTTCAAGACGATAACAATCATAATCATCAGCTAATGCTATAAGCATCTTTTGATCATTTGTTCTTGTTGGAAATTTATCTCCTTTAAATATCTGGGCCATAAGGAGAGCATTGGATGAAATATTTTTGTGTATAATTTTTGCCTTTAAAAATCTTGGTATAAAATCTATAGAAGTATCGTGATGATCTATAAATGTTATATAGCTCTTATCTAATTCAGGAAGAAATTCTTCACGAAGAGATAAATCCAACACAAATGTTTGACAGGGTTTATTAACTTTTTCTAAAGATTTTTTAATATGATCTATCTGTAAATTATTTACACTGTCGTATGTAATGGTGTCTTCTGGTAAAGCCCACAGTAATGTCAGTAAACTTACAGCTCCGTCAAGATCATTGTGGGTATATGCGTGATAACAATTAGACATAAAAATAATTAAGGAATACTATATTATAATCACTCTTCATCCAAAGATTCAATTATTCTTATAGTGTCTGATACACTATTAATGTTGCTAGAAGAACCAGGCAAATTCTTTTTAGGAACTGTAAAGGATTTAGACACATCATCCGGATCCTTTAACGATAAAGTTGGATAGTCTATTTCTAATATGGTGTGACACTCTCGAGGGCCAAATCGATTCTTGGTGATGCCTAAATGAATAATTCCTAATTCAAAATCTTCTTCTTCTGTCCAGATAGGAAACTGACAATCAGCGGTGTGGGATAGACCCATGGATTCACTAGTGGTCTCAAGACCTGGATTAGATTCATTATAAGCTGATCTATTTGTCTGGGTTGCTGTGATGAGGGGGCAGCTAAAATAATAAGTTAGAGCCCTAATTTGTTCTGTGATCTGCTTAATAGATTCATAGGAATTCATCCCCTTTTCTGGCGGTGCTAATAGATTAAGATAGTCCAAAACTATGATATCCGGCTTAATTCCCTTCCTCACCAACCGATCAATGTAGGATTTAATTTGAAGAGGAGTGACTGATTTAGGAGGAAATTCTTTAATAATTAATTTAGACATCTTGTGTTGAATTTTATACTTTTCAACACTTTGTTTGAGAGGACCTATCTGCATGGACAGATCATTCATTGCTATTTTAGATAACTGAGAACTAATGCGCTTGGCGTATACCTGCTCAGACATTTCCAAAGAAATTAATAAAACAGTTTTATCTTGATCTAAAATATTTGTGGCTATATTTCCGAGAAAAATTGATTTACCCACATTAGTAACTCCATAAAATACATACAAGGCCCTTCCGGCCGACATGAAGCCCCCACCAATTCTTTCATCCAACCATTTCCATCCTGAGGGAATTACTTTAAACACCTTCTGGAGGTCCTTACAGTGCTCATCTATGTCTTCTAGATAATCAAAGCCGTAATTTTCTACAAGGTTTATGTTACACGCTTCATCAAAGTCTTGTAATATTTTGGTGGTGTTTATTTCTCCGGACTGAACATCTATAGAAGTTTTCAATACTGTACTATAAACTGCCTTTTCTCTGAAAAACCTCTCAGAATTCTTCAACAATACATCCTTATCATAGGATTTATCTATAACCTCAAATCCCAAAGCTACCTGCTTCAAAGAATTGCGTTTTTCATTATCCACCATGTGGACCTTTAATTCAGTAATGTTGGGTATTTTGTGATAATTTGAGTAATATTCTGCCAAGGATTCAAAAACTGATCTAATGTTTTTGTCCTCAAAATAACTAGGTTTGGCATGTTCAATAATACTTTCCAGGTAAACTGGATCCATCAAAGCGTTGTATATAATGAGCTTCTCAAATAGAGCAAGATCAATCGGCAAAGAAGACTTCATATAAAAAGTATAAAGGCTATTGACGGGAAGATCAATAGCCTTTATTCTTAATCTAAGAGGGAATCTTATTGGAAGGTTGCGGAGTTATCTGCATGCTCCCAAACCTCAACTTTGAACACTCTACATCGAGTTCCATACTTTTGTTTAATGATATTATCTGCTGCGTTAAAACACCATTCTGCTGTCTTTTCAATTCCTACTCCATCCATAATTCGAAGATCACATCCTTTTAAAATATGCAATTCTTCAAAATATCTTAACAACGGATCATCAGCTGCTACACAAAGAGTGTGGTCAAATTGATCCTGTAAAACCTTTTTAAGATCTTTGAGATCTCCAAAATCTACACACCAATTTTTATCATCTAATTCTTTGCATTCAAACCAAAATTTGGCTTTAAGTTGGTAGCCGTGAACGTATTGACAATGGGAGTGTTGTGCTCTCCATTGACGAAAAGCACAGCTACCCAATTCAATAATTTTTGTAGATTCAAACATATTGTTTACTCTTGCTCTTCTACATCATTATCTGGTTCTAAGACCGGAGAATCAACGGTTTCTTTGCGATATTTGAGTTGTTCTTGTAATTTACTTTCAATCTGTGGAAGAATCTTATTCCATATTTCTTCATCAGCTCTCCAAGATTTATAATATCCTAATTTAGTCCCGTCAGCTAATGCAAAAGTGGCTCCGTTTTGAACAACTACACCATACCCAAGTGCCATTTCAAGAAGACCAGAATACTTGGCCAAACCCGACCTGAAATTGAGATATAATTCTGTTTCAAGAAAAGGAGGAACAATGCGATTCTTAATTGTAAGAGCTCTTAAAGTCACACCGTTAACATCTTTTGCCATTGGTATAATTTCATCGGAAGCCTCTCTACTGCCATTGGAACCACCAGAAGCCTTTTCATTTTTGACAGCCATCTGCACTAGCACAGAAGACATATACAAAGGACCGGAACCGCCAGACTGTTGCTTCACAACTCCTGGAAACATTTCCGAAGGATTTGTATAGATGTGATTACTGAATATAATAGGCACATCTGCTTTAGCTGCTTTATGTGTTAACACTCGAAGCATACTCTTGAGTCCCTTGGCTCTAGCTCCCATATCCATGGCTTCTTTGCCTGCAGACACATCATTCATCTCCTTAGTAGAAACTAAATTTCCTAGAGAGTCAATAGATATAATAAATTGACTCTTAAGTTTTTTTTCAATGACAGAATCAAGAAATTGACTAATCTGATTACGACACTGTTCAACTGTTTCAACCGGACAATATTTAACTCTAGAAGGATCTATACCCATGTTTGATGCAGATTGAGCATCTACTGCATTCTCTGTATCAAAGATAACAACATAGCGACCCGCTTTTTGAGCTTCTGCTAGAATTTTATTAATAACATAAGTCTTACCACAACTAGTAGGACCACTAAATCCAGTAATACGACCACTAGGAATTCCTTTATACAAAGAACCCCCTACAATGGCATTCAAAGCCATAGACCCTGTATCAATAAAACTACTAACATTAGACAATGTATTATTATCTAAAAAAGAAGCTTCTGGATTTAATCCATCTAAAACTTTAAAGGCAGATAACACATCTGCAGGATAATCTTTTTTTGCCATATTTTTATTCATCAAACAAATTGACTACAGTATTATTTGTTTGCTGATTGGGTGCTGGCTGTTGGTTAACTGTACCTGGAGGCACAAATAAATTATTCTTATTAAATAATTGAGCATATTGGGCCAATAGACGAAAATCTATAGCAGAAATATTCGAAGTGGTGATCAATTTGTTTTGGAAAGTAAACTGAACATCATCTGCTTTATCTGCAAGAAATTCTCTAAAGAATAGAGGGTATAATTGTACAGTCATACCACCCTTTTCAGCGGGGACAACATTTAAAATAACTGGATTGGTCACCACTGTGACATCTTCAGTTTGAGAGGTTAATTCTCCTAGAATGGTTCTTCCTACTGTATCTAGGAACACTGCGGTTTTTTTGGTTTCTTCACTCATTGTGTTAATTTATTATATTACTAATATTCCATTTTTCAATGCAAATTCTTCTCTTTTTGGTTCTGTTGTTTCTGGAGATAATATATCTTCTAGAGATCCTTCTGGACTAGGATGGGATAGTAAGGTGTTTTTGCGTGGTGTTTCTTTATTTTCTTTTTTAGTGGTAACAACCTCTAGAGCTTCTGCAATGGCCGGAAATAATTGGTTAAAACTTTCCTTGATAGAATTAGCTATTGTCCTGTGTTCAAGTTGAGTATCTACTTTGCACCTCAAATCAAAATAATGGATCCAGGAACGAATGTTTCCGGACATATAAAGAGTTGTTTGTGTGCAAAGAGGTAAAACTTTACGAGCACTTTCTCTTGCTCCTCCTTTGGATATTATATATTCATACAGATCAATGCCATCTGTTACATGATCTATTACTCTTTTAATATCTTCCTTGCTTAGTGGTAAAATATCTGTACTAGATTGACGATTTTTTTCTGCCTGAGCTCTAATATCGAAGGATTCAATTCCGGTTACCATACTGTATCGCTGGCTAAATTCTTGAAAAGCAAAAGACTTGTGTCTAATAATTTGAGCTGATATGTCCCTGCTAGTTTGAATTTCAACCGTCATTGAAGCTTGCTCAAAGATGGACCAATGGCCGTGTTCTATACAATATTTAATTAATTTTGAAGCAGATTCTAAGTTTAATTGATTAGATGGATTTGAAACTCTGGCACAATATACAATAAATTCTTCTGCGGTTAAAAATCTTGTATTATCTTCAGATCTTATAAAGGGTTGAGTAACTGCTACTACTTTGGTGTACATATACCTTTAAATTTTAAAATGTTATGCTTAATAAGTTCTAAATTTGAAGAAGAAATTTCTGTATCAAATAACTCTACCATTTTTTGAGGAGATTTGTCTAAAAGAGTTTCAATGTCATCATATGATTTACCAGAAATACCTGCCATAACGGGGTGGGATGTATCTATACTATCAATAAAATTATATCTCATTGCTACATAATGACTAAATTCTGTAGGGACACCACATCCTAATAAATGATGTGGTTTATTTTTATTAATAATACCCATTCCCACTAAGTGATTTATTAATTTAATGCGACCTACATTAAATCTATAAGCATTTGAATTGACATAATGTTCTTGTGTAGATTCTAGAAAATAATCATAACCAAAACTAATTGCTATCTTATCAGCCTTTTCATTCATGAACCGATAACACTTTACAAGTTCTTGTAAAGTTTTGCCTTGCAAGACACCAATCTTTTTACCTGATAATTGAGACAAATCAAAATTATTTGTAAAAGATTCAAATGAACTAATATTGTGATCACAATCTTGCCATACGTCAGGCACTATATATTCATCTGGTTGAATTTCTAAAAGCCATTTGTAATATTTTTTTGAATCAAATGCTACACCTAATTCAAAAAGACTGCAATCCATAATAATTTGACGACCACTAATTTTAGCTTTCTTAAAAAATTCTAAATATGCAGGGTATTGTTCCAGTAGATGAACTAAACAATAATCATAATCTGTCATTGTTTGTATCTCGTCCATAATTGACATTGGAGCTTCGTGTGCTATTCTCATATTGTTTTAATAATAACCCGACTATCCGAATAAATCAAACAAATCTGTCTGAACTTCTCTTCCTGTTTGTGGAAGTCTCCATCCAATACAATCATAAAACCTCTCTAGTGGAGGAGATACTATCTTGTCAAACATGGTTTGATAATCGGGTTTGACGTGTTCATAAAGTTCTGTAGGATATCTTTCCATGAAAGCCATACTTTTGTAATTGAAAGCGTTCTTGCTTGTGTAGAAATATTTCAATTTCATGGCACTTCCTATAGATTCATACTGATGATCCAATTTATAATGCTTGAGGAGTTTATTAAAGTGAATAGCACTCTTGGCTTGGAGAGTTGTTCCCTTTCCTATTTGTCCAAAAGCGTCTATTTTGGCTTCATATTTTTCATAATCAGAAATTTTGGTTCTAATTGAAATGTTTTCCACCGGCATACTACAAAAGTCTTCATGAGCTTTCTTAAATATGGTGTCTGCTTTCTTTTTATCTTGAGCCATCATTGCAGATTCAATCACACTTTTGATTAATTCTTTAACTTCCTTCGAGATTGTAGAGCGAGCTATCTCAACTCCTACATATTTGAAAGGTTTCTTCGGAATCTTGCCTTCTTTGTCTATAATGTGTAGTATATAGCGCTTCTTAGCATCAAATAAAGCTACATCACAAATTGTTTCTTGTTTAAAAACAAACCGTGGATCACTTACTTTCAGTTCTTTTCGAGCCCATATCTTGATTTGTTCATTGAGATATACGTCAATTTCCCCGATTACCTTCCTGGCTCCTTCTGTAATCTTGCCGTTTTCCTGCAGATTGATGTTTAGGGTATTGAGGATGGGTTCGATGGAAAAGTAAGCAGAATCAGTATCTCCGTAGCGATACAGGTCGCCTTTCTTCCCGGTAAACCCTTGCTGCCGGGCATATTCTAAAACAATTTCTGGAGCTTGCTTGGCCACTGTTTGGCCTGTTAGAGTAATGCTAGCGGAATGATCAATGTCAAAAAGCGGAGAATATTTCTGTGCAAATACACCATAAATGGAGTTTAGAATCAACTTAAACACATTTTGTTGTGTGTCAAGGTTAAGAATCTCGGCTTCAAGCCGTAATTTTTCCTCTTTATCTGTTAATGTCTCTGCAATATCTGTTAATCTTGAGGCTTCTCTCTGAGTTTGCACTCGTTCATCATACAATCTATCGATTAAAGCAGGCACAACACCACGAAATTTCTGTGTATACAATACATTATACTTAGAAATTGACAATTCTTCTTTCTGTACCAGGCGATTAAACTTTTCTTCAGAGAGAATTACTGTTTTTTCATTGGAAAGACGAATTGTATACTCATTATTTTCTATTTCGACTATTTTTCCTATCTTTGTCTCCGGAGAAATGTTCAAAGTGATGATTGTATTTGGATATAGACTGTTTGCATCATAGCTTACCACAGATTTACACAGACCTCTCTCGGGTTCGTGTACATATCCACCTACATATTCATCTCTGATGCCGTCATTCTTGAATGTAGGGATGCGATATCCCTGTAAAAGAGCTTGATGAGCAACTGCTCCGGTGATCATAGAGACCTTTCCGAGAGATTGTTCGAAGGGAATGAAACCTTTATAGGACAAAGCTCTAATCAATTTGAGAAATTTAAGCTTCTCTTCCATCTTTGCTAGCAGTCTTACATCTTGTATGTTGTAATCTACAAATAAATCCCAATCAGATTCTGAGAGAGCTGCTAGATTGGTGCCACCAACATCTGTTTTGCCTTCATTCAATTCATATTCTGAAATATAATTCAAAGAATAAGACTCTCTGTCGCCGCGGGAGAAGGTTTTATACACCTCCATGTAGTCAATATTACTCACTCCACGAATATACCACCTATCAATCATCTTACCCATCTTGTTCATTGCTACATTCTCTCGATAGTAGATAGCCCTTACCGGAGATAGACGAGAAGTCTCCTCTTGGCCCAAGAGTTTATTAATGCGATTCATTACATAAGGAACGTCAAATCCCTCAGAGTTCCAACCAACCATCATATCTGGAGGATCTTTCTCCCAGAAACTCAAAAAAGCATTTAATAATTCTGTTTCTTTTTTACAATATGTGTAAACAACATTATCTTCTTTAGGTTTATAGGGTTTCAATCCCCAAGAATAAAATTTTTGACTGATGGAATCAAAAATTGTAATTAAATTGATTGGGTCATTGGCTATTTTAGGCTCCGGAAATTCTCCTTGTTGACTATAACAAGAATTAAAGTATGAAGTCCAACACTGTTTATCTTCATCCCATACTTCATAATCTTCAAACATGTTGCTATTACGAAATTCTCCTAATTTTATTGTGGATTCAGCCATATATTGCGCAGATTTGTTAAATTTTTATGTTTACAAGGAGATATATTCTCTATCAAATAAGATATAAATTCCTCTTCAGACATATTAGCGTATCTCTTACCCGAAATCTCCCTTTGATTGGTTTTTTTACCCTTTTTGGCTTCTGATATCTTTCGTCCTCTTTCAATGTGGTTAACATTTTGGTTGTGCAAAGATTTTTTTAATCTATTTTTTTTATCCTCAGCTGATAATTGAGATATATTTAATTTAGCCTTGCTGGATAGTTGCTGCCTCACCTCTAATGTATATCCTGCAGAGACTACCTTGGACCTATCCCAGTGGCCGTAAATATATTTATTTTTTTTAATATTCACCCTATTGCCACATCCACATAAACAAATTGGTAAATTTTCTAATTTAATCTGATTTAAAATTAAATTTCTTTTTTGGTGGGATTCTGAGACCTTAAGGCGTGTCTCTGGATTTTTCATTGGATGATTGATTGAATATTCTTTCCTGGCAATTTCAAATTGTCTAGAAGTAGTTTTTCTATTTTTAGAATTATGAAAACACATTCGATTAAAAGCAGATGATAATTTAGTCTTTATCTGAATATTGTCTTTTTTATACATTTTACACAAAAGCCAATGAGCTATAAAATGTTCCCTGGCGGTGAGTAAACTAATATTGGAAGTTTCATTAGAACCCCCTAAACATTTAGGAATTATATGATGTCTTTCATAATATTGAAGAGTTAATTTAATTCTAGTTGTTCCTCTAGTACAGATTTTGAGATATATAGACTTATAATTCACATATATAATTATAAGTCTCTAAGTCCCGGTTAAGATTTTTTTCTTATTTTAATTTTATGATCGTCCTTGTATCTCATACCGTACGTTTCAATGTCCCAAAAGTAAATCTTTAAAGGATTTGCCAGTGCTTCTGGCTTATGGATATCATCTTTGAATGAAGACAACAAAAATTCTTGTTCACAACTGAGATTGTGAAATATTCTTTTAATGGCCGTCTCGTTTACAAATTTATTACGTTCAAATTGATTTTTGAACTTAACTTTTTTTAGAGGTGTATTAAAAATAGAGACCGCATCTGTGCCGTATGCAGATTCTACGAACAGATGCGGTTCATAACTGGATTCTAATTTGATTCGTTTACCATTTTCATTCCACGTCCACAGATGGACACACTGTTTTGCGGAATCATAAAAGACATTTCGATACATCTCAATATTTTCATATCAATGTGATGGAATGTCACTCTATTTTACTTTCCATTTAACATCAAACTCGCTCCAATCTTCTGGAACATCTTCAAATTTATTTTCTGTTAAAACTCCCCATCCAGATGAGCATTTTTTATAATTATCATCCAAGAAGACTTCAAAATTACTTAATTTGTTTTGAAATGTTTTAGATTTATTTGTGTAGATATTAGGTCTTCCGTCTTTTTCTACTTCACATTGTATTGTTTCTATAGATTTGTTATCTATTAGCAATTTTAAAGTGGTTAAAACTAAAAAATCACACCCCTGTAAATCACTTATATAAGTTTTAACACTTTTAATATCATTTTCTTCTAAAAAATTTATTAAATTTACAGTAGGCACCACAATTTTTTCTTGGGTTTTAATTAAATGATATAAATTACTTTCTTTATTAGGTTCTAACAATGAACTAGAATCACCGTTGTTGCTTGATATGTAGAAATACATACTTTCATTATGTCTATCACACACAGCAGCATTAATTATTTTTACATGGGGGTGGGAGTTAAATCTTTGAAATAAAATTCTACAAAAATTTGGATTGGCTTCAAATATAAAAACTTTTTCATAATCATCAATCAAACCAGAAACACCATTTCCGTGATGGCCTCCTACATAAATTAAAACATTTTCGAATTTTTTCATTTTTTATTTGGATAACTGATCTTGATTTAGTTTAATTAAATTAGGACTTTTTAAATTTCGCTCTTTAGATCCCCAATTAGTAAAATACATTGCCTCAAATTCATCCAAATGATCTTCTAACCACAATTTGTCCGTAAAATCGTGAATATTTTTAGAAAGTTTCATATATCTGTCATAATCTGATGTAATGTGTTCTAATTGGCTTATCAGATCAACACCTTTATCAAATTTTAACTCTGCATCTTTATATGTACAGAGATTTTGAAAGGTTCCTGGCATGCCAAATGCACCGGATTCAACAATTTTAATGTTACTTTTAGATTTATTGAAAATATTATCTTGCAAGGGTGCAAAACTTACGTTACATGCTGCATCGTGTATGGCTTTGGGTAAATCAAACAAAGAAGACCACGGTAAAAATTCCATTTCACCATTATCAATAAAGGGTTTAACCGAAAGTGGAAATGTTCCTTTCCAAACAAATTTAAATTTCTTGCGAGCCTTAATAATTTCATCAACAACGTGAGCAAAATCATCCTTTAGTCCAGTTTTATTGGCAACATCTATATGAGTGCCGGAACCAGCATACAATACTCGTGGTCTCCTCTTATGTTGATCATAAAGTTTTGCTATTCTATCTGGATAATAGTAATGTCCCAACCATTGTTTTGGAGCATAATTAGGAATGACTGTTACTTTCTTCGAACCAGTTTTTTCAATATAATAATCTTTCATATATTGACAGGTGACTGTCATCTCGTCCATCAATTCCATAATTTCTAAAATAGTGTTTTCCACTTCTGAGGATGCAAAAGCTTCCTTGCATCTATTATAATCTGGAATATCATTTCGGAAGACCACATCATCAATTTCATACACCAATTTATAACCAATTTGATCTTTATGTTTGTGAAGTTCTTGTATAAAACTTTTTTGTACCGGAGTTGCCTGTCTTTGCATTCTTATAGTTTTAATGTTTTGATAAAAACGCAAATCTAAAACCATACTAGTTAATCCAGATACACAAGCCTTATGATAAGCATTGAGAGAAATTTCGGGCCATATCATACGCCAGAAACCACAACCACCGTAATCTGCATAATAGTTTAATGCTCGTGGTAAGTTGGCTTCTTGCATTACTACAGGTGCCTGCACTGGAATCCGAATAGGAACAGATGAGATGTATCGGTTCTTGGGTAAAAAAGATTGATAATGTCCAGATGGTAAATTTGGAATACCATGTTCCACAGAAGAATATTCGTAAACTATTTTATCATCTAAATTATGAGATGAATTGTCTGAAGATTTTAATTTTAAGGCCATTGAAATAAATAGAAAAATTTTTCAAATGTCACTAGACTCTTAACGCTCTATCCCAAACCATTAAATGCAAACGAGGAGACATTTTAAATCCATACTGCTTACACAATTCTGCCACTGGTTCTGCATTATCTATATGTTCTGCTCTTGAACCGGCACATACCATAATCCATATAAGATCCCGAGGAATCATAAGACCAGGGTGATTAATAAAATCTATAAACAACTCTTGCATATCAGTTTCATCCTTGATGACAAATTTAAAACAGGAATTGTGATCTACATGAAATTTTAAAGCCTGTAAATTATAACGCTTTTGTTTAGAATCTCCGTTAGAGGATAATTTTGGAGACGTTGTAAAAGTTGCATTATATTCTTCTACCCATTTTGGATCCGGTAGAATGGTACCATTGGTCTCAAAATCTATACGAGGAAGAAATCCAAAGTGATTTTTAAAGGCTTCTACAAACTTTAATAGAGGTTCTTGCCGGAGCATGGGTTCTCCTCCAGTAATTTTCCATATATCACCTCGACGGAGGTTATCAGCTAATCCATTTTCTTTATAAAATTTGAACAATTGTTCAAAACTATACTTATTTTTCTTAGACCAAGAGATATAAGAATCACAACCCCACGGAGAATCTGGTGATGCCCATCCGCGGCAGGTTAGGTTGCACCCAAACAGCCTCATGAATACACTCGGATAACCAATAAACTTTCCTTCACCTTCAATGGTATGAAAACCAGGTCCATCATCACTGATCAATAGATAATTTTCTTCAGACATATATTTATATTACTGCAAAATTCTAGTAACGCCATCTTGTTTTTCTAAAAGAATGACTTGATCTATTCCGGCTCTGTCCGTGGCTTTGTTATGTGATATGATATACACACTTTCCTGGTAGGTTTCTACCCGAGTCCGAAGAATATTAAGAATTTTGTCAACTCCCTTTTCATCTAGGGCGGAATCAAATAATTCATCATACATACTCAAGGAGAAAGAGGTTCCAGCCTGCATGCGTAATACATCTTGGAACATAAAGAGGATGGCTAGATCTATTCTCTTCCGTTCTCCTCCGCTAAAATTAAAGTAAGAACATTCTATTCCTCTCTCGTTATAAATAGTCTCTTCAAACATTTCATTAAACTCACACTTACAAGGAGCTTCTAGAGCTTGTAGATAGAAATTAAGTTTTGAATTGAGGATATTTAACATCTTTTTAATGATGAAGGTTTTTACACCTTCTTCTGACACGATATACTTGGCAGATTCTAAAACATTTATCCTTTTTTGAATGTTAGATAGTTTTGTTTCCAGTTCTTCATTTTTTGAAGAAGCGGTGTCTATTAAAAGAGTAAATTGGTTGGGTTCGTTCTGTATTTCTAAAATTTCATTGTGAATTTCTTCATTACGGCCTTTAAATTGATTTATTTCCTGGGAGACCAAATTTAAAGAATTTAATTCTTTCCCATGTTTCTTAATATCTAAATTTAAATTATTAATAGCATCAGATATTATATTGCAATTTTCTTTCTGACTTTGTAATTCCTTAGAAGTAAACTTAATTAATTCTTGATCAATTTTTATATTAGAATCAAATTCTTGAATGAGCTGTTTAATATGTATTTCATCTACATTCTCAAAATCTCTTTTACACACCGGACAAGTTTTTGTGGTTTGCTGTAGTTTTAAAATTTCTTCTTTGTTTGTTTTTACGGAAAGATTTAATGCATTTATTTTTAAATTTATATCAAAAATCTTTTCGGAACATTCTAAAGACAGAGTTTGGAGTTGAGATATTTTAAATTCTTTCTTATCAATTAGTTCTTTTAAATTTTGTTGAGCATTTTCAACTCCTTTAATATCTGCATTTTTTTCTTCTAAATTTTTGATAGTTTCTAAATTTTCATTAACCTTTTTCTGCAAGGAAAATACTTTTAAATCTAGATTGTCTTTCCATTTTTTGGATTGATTTTTGTAAGTTTCTAGGTTTTTTTGATTGTCTAAAAAATTAAAACTGTCTTGTTCATTTTGTTTCTTACACTCATTAAGATCTGAGCGAACCTGCAATAACATTTCGCCGAAGATGCCTAGATGCAAAACGCCTTCAACAAATTTACGCTTGTCTACCTTCTTCTGAGCCATAAAAGGTAGTGTGTTATTAGCAGTCATAATAACTGCATTCTGAAACACTTCTTCACTGGCTCCTATAATTTCTTTTATGAGTTCGTCTGTTTTGGGTAAGGAGGATCGTGTTATGTCAACTCCATTACATAATAATTCTGTTTTGTTGGGTTCGGCCCTTCGTGTTAGTATATAACTGTCTATTTTCTTTGAAGTAATAACATCAAAATTTAAAACAACACAACACCCACCTTTGGATTGATTGTGGATAATTTTATCTCTTTTAATGTCTCTTATGGTATTTCCGAATAATGTCCAGTAAACTGATTCAATTAGGGTACTTTTTCCTACACCGTTGCGACCACCCTTGTCTCTATTTTCCCCAGTAATAAGACTTATGCCTGAATTAAACCATAACTCCAGAGACTCTTCACCAACTGAGAGAAAATTTTGTATAATTATTTTTTTAAATAAAATTTGCTTCACCAATTTAGTTTAACTCAAACTAATGAAAATTACACCAAAAATGAGGTGTTTTTAAAAACAGCTGATAATATATTTGTTTGATTGTCAGACGGAACTCTAATACAATCCTCTACATTTGAAGAATTTATTAAATGATAACCAATTTCATTCATAAAATTGGTTAAAGAAGACAAATTAAAATGCCACAAATGTTCATCTGGTCTTCTATGTTTCCAATTTAAAAACCATTCATCTGAATTATAATGACATTCTGGGACAGATATATAAATGTATTTTGTTTTTAATTTCTTAATTTCATATATGTCTTCAAAATGTTCCAACACATCAAAAAAACAAACAACATCATACGAGTCTTTGTAGATATCATCTACACAAATGCAGCCACTTGGTGTTATATATTCATTGACCTCAAAACCAAAACAGTTTTGAATCTTGGATTTAGCTGCATTTAAAAAATCACCATTTCCGAAACCAACATCTAATATACTCGTTGGAACTTTGTCCAACGAGCCTATCAAATAACCCAATCGCAAGTATGACATATTAATAGATAATTCCTTATATACATCATATCTTTGTTTAATATAATCTATATTATATTCTTTTTTGTGTTTAAAAAAATTTTTCTGTTTTATTAAACCGTTTTTGAATTTTTCATAGTTGTCTACCATATTATATTTTTATCCAATTATTTTTAGTTCTGTGTGGTTCTTCGGGATTTCTACAATATTTTAAATCATGATGAAATAATTTACTGTTTGTAGATATACTATCAGCTAGTAAATGAAAACAAGAATCAACTGCATGTATTTCTTTTGCATTTTCTATGAGTTTACAATAATCAAAAATTATAGGAGTTATGGGTTCAACAAAAATTCTTTTTATATCTGTTCTCAAACTTTCATACACTATACGATCACCACCAGAACTTCCGTTTTTGTGTATTAAAATATATTCTTGATTGTCGGGGTTTAAAATATTATATAGATTATTTTCTCTTTCTTTATCTCTATTAAATTTAAATCCTTCCCATCTAATGTTAAAATCTATCTCATATTGTTTGTAAAAAATTTCATCCCAGGTTAAAACATTGTTAGGATCTTTTTGCAAGGAACGCAAATGGTCAAATCCTATTTTTAATAAAGAGGGATGTGTCAAATTATTTTTTGAAATAAAATTATCAATTTGATGATATTGTCCGCTCAAATATTTTACACCATTTATGTCTCTATACATAAATTTAACAGATTCTAAATTTTGAGGAGTTACTGCAATGTGGGGTTCATCTATTTGATAAAGTTTAATAAGTTTTCTTACTAACCCGTTACAAATTATATGATCTCCTAATCCCAAGTGATGATAAATATAGGTTGTTTTCATTTTAATTTTAAATTAAAATTATTTTTACTTCTCTTGTTATAATTTATTTGATCTATAGAATAATACGCTTCATTGCGGACATATAATTCATCGTATGTAGATTTTTGCCATGCTGGATGTTGGTGTTCTATGATAACTTTAGATGATTTATAAACTCTTTTTAACTGAATAGAAACTTCCGTAAATTCATTATCACACCACAAACTAATATAATCTGGATGGTATATATAATTAAATCTTTCATAATATTTTTTGCCTAATATACTAAGAGTGTTTAACCTGTCTTGAGCACCATCGTGGTACCATAATACACCATCTGTGTCTTCAAAATTATTCTTCATGTCTTGACGAATAATTTCATCATACCCCATAATTATAGGAATCATGTCATCAGACGCCAATAGTAATATATCCCAACCAGATACTTTTTCTAAATCTGCATTTACGGCTTGTATTTTGGTTTTACTATCTCCATAAAAATAAATTAATTTTACTCTTTCTTGATATTTCTTCAATTTACAAATAATTTCTTCATTATTCATAAGAGGATCATCTGAATCCATTGAAATCAAAAATGCTATTTTGGATATATTAAATGCCTTTTCAATATATAAATCCAAAACTTCAAAGAATTTTTCAGATCTTCCACGAGTTGGAAATTTAATTAAAATTTTATAAGAGTTCATATAATTAACCTGTTGTAGATGGATAATAAAAATAAATAGGATCTGTTATGTAAACTTCTGTAACTAATTCTTCTTTTAAACGGAGAGAATAATCTTTATCTTCCTGATATGATAAATCAGGAAATCCTACCTTTAAAGCAATTTCTCTCTTTACTGGATTGAGATGATTTGGACATCTATAATATATGTTATTTTCTTCATACCATTCTTTATATTTTATAGAATGAATAAATTTGCGGGATCCTAGATGTTTTTGGGTAATAATTCCTTCTATTCCAACACAATCTGGTTGATCTTTTATGGCTTCTAATATACTAGATATAAAATAAGGAGACACCATATCATCATCATCTACAAATACGATGTAATCTCCTTGAGCAGCATTCAAGAGTTCATTTCTCTTGGCTCCTATGGTTTTTTCCCCGTCATCTATATTTGCCAACATTTCAACACTATTATTAGATTGAGCATTGAGAATCCGTGCTAGATTATGAAAAACTAAAGACCTCTTGGTGAGCGTGGCGGTTAAAATGGAAAGTTTTTTTGACATATTAAAAAGAAACCAAGTAATGTATATAGTTATCTACAGAAGTTGATAAAACAACTTGTTTTATATTATCTAAACAATTTGTTATGCCATCTATTTTATGAGATTCTAAATTACTATTTTTGTATGCATTAAATTTTTTCCCATTAATTTCATGACATATATTTTCTTGAGGATCATTTAACCGGTGTATATGAGACACACTAAAAAATTTACCAAAGGGGTGTTTGTAAGGAACTAATCCCTCTCTTACACATCTTTCATATAAATCATCATCTTCTTTGCCCCATCCTTCATACTGATTACTGTACCCATTGACCTTGATTAGATGATCTTTATTAAAGAGAACAACCCCTCCCATGATTTTGTCCGGGATATTAACATAATTAAACTGACTACAATGACTACTAATGTGGGATGGAACGGAAGGATAACTGTAGTCTGCATATTCGGGTAATAGATCCACATCATGAAAACATATATAATCACCAGAAGACTTGGTGTACCCTATATTGTTCAACAAGCCCTTATTAAAGGGCTTGTTGTTATCTTGTTCCACAACAATAATTTCATAATTTTCTACTTGTCTGGAAACATAGGAATGAAGAGATGGAATAATTTTTTCTAAAGCATTCTTGCGATCTCTGTATGGAATTATTATAGAAAGTTTTTTGTCTTTATTAATTTCTTTTTTTCTGCTATAATTATTTTGTAAAAACATTAAAGAATAACATAAATTTTTAATACCCTCATCTTCTATACTGTTTGTAAATTTGCCCCATTTATTAGTAAAATGTTTAGCAGAAACGTCCCAATTTTCTTTGTATTTGTCTTTATTGGTTATAGAAGATTCTTCATTACTTCCTAGTATATCTGTTATATAATCTTGACTGTTTAATAAATCTGGAAAATACCAAAAAGGAGGTGCTACATTATTGGTAACTAAATTGTATGCAAAATCTACATGCTCAAATGCATTTATATAAGTTTCATCAAAATATCCTAATTTAGTTACCAGATTAGAATGTATGTACATAAATGCTCCTTGAGGGTTGTGGTAAAACCCAAGTTTAGTGCCGTCTGGTTGTTCAAGAACAAATTTTAAGGTCTTTTCATTATTTGCCACCTTTTCAAAACACAGATGATGTATTCCTGTAGAATTTGCGGCTTTAATGTAAGCATTAAACACACCCGGATCTTTAATTAGAATATCATCTTCTATGAGAAATAAGTGTTTATATCCCTTATCAATGAGATATTTTAGGAGTATGTTCTTGCTTTTGGCTACTCCTTTTTGTTTTTTGTTTAGGATTATATGATCTACATCCCACTGAGGAGTAGCATAACTATTTTCTCCATCATTAACAACAACAAGTGTTCCTATTTTATTTCTAGGAACACTTGCAAGAACTTGCTGATAATAATCAGGTCTATTGTAGGTTAATATACCTACTCCTATTTCTGATGGTGAGATTTCCATATCTGCTTTAAAGATTCTAACATATCTTTTTCAGAAGTAAACCTTTCCGGAGGACCATAATTGGTTACTATTGAAAATTTATTTTTAGATATAAAAATATCTAAATTCTTTTTAAAATTTTCCATAAAATCTTGCTCAGATCTTATTTTACTTTGACCATGGTTTGCTACTATATCCTTTACATACAATGAAGAATTTTTAACATCTGCAAACCATCTAAAAGGAGGATGATATCCCTTTAATGATATATGCAAGGTATGGTCTACGTGTTCGAGTGCATTATAAAAAGATTCATCCATTAATCCTACATCTTTTAAAACGTCTATATGAAAATAACTCAATGCCCCTAAAATATTAGGATAAAGATCTATTATGGTTCCGTCTGGGTAATTAACACTCTTTCTTATAATTGGTTGTCCTTGTGGATCCAAATTATGATTTCCGTGTAGCCCAAAATTAAAATGTTTTATACCGGTTGTTTTGCTGGCTTCTATGTAAAAATTAAAAACATTGTCATCAATAATTTCTATATCATCTTCTAAAATAAATATATGTTCACATCCCTTGTCTATAAGAGATTTTAAAGCCAAATTTTTGGCTTTACCTACACCAATCTTGCCTTCAGTTTTAATATACCAATTAAGAAAAGGTGAGACAACCACACTCTCCAGTCCATCATCTACCACAACTGTGTAAATGTTTTTGTAAGCCTGCTTTATTTTAACTAGGGACGCTTCACATTGTTTAAAAAACTCAGGCCTATCACATGTGATAATTGCTACGCCAATATTAAAGGGTTCTTGCATAATTTTTCTGTATTAATTCCATGGATTTAAACATCTGATCAGCAGAAACACCTGTAGGATCATTTTGACCAGGAATAAATTGATGTTTGTTATAGAAAAGACCAAAACTAATTTCTGCAGACTTTTGTTCTGTAGTGTTAATTTTATTCATTTTAACCACAGACTTATATAATCCAGGACTAACACATGGATTGAAATGATTTGGGGGATATGTACCATCTGCTCGAAGTCTTAATATATAATCTAAAGTATCTAATTGATTATTACTGTAAAGTTGTTCATTAAAGTAACCGTATCTTTTTATTAAATTAGAATATAAGAATATAACATCTGCATTTAATTCGGGAGAAATGTTTAATGAAATTTTCTTTTCTTCATCATCAATCACTAATGTATCAGATCCGGGACCCGTCATCATCCATGTTCCAAAATTAGAAGCAGTTATTATGGTTTTATTAAAAAATTCTGGATCTGTTAATGCATAATTAGAATTAATTAAAAATAAAAATTGTTTTTTTTGTAATCTAAAATGAGTCAATATTCTATTCTTAATGGAAGCAAAAGAAATTTCCTTTTCATGACGGACACTGTAAGAAGGGAGTGTATTTTTAGTATTTGATACGACAAATATATTATTAGTCAATTCTTTTGGAATAGATTCTAAACAGTTGTTTAACTCTGTTTGACTGTATACATCTATTATACCTATTCCTATTTTTTCTGTTAAATTCATAAGTCTTTTAAAAAGTTATTAAAATATCCAATAGGCGAAAAGTAATCTTCCCACAATTTTCTATTTTTGTCTAAATTAAATGTCCTTTCTTCAATAATAGATGGTAATTTATTAATATCCCCTTCTTTAATAAAGATTATATAATCTTCCCAATTTATAATTGATTCAAACGGCAAATTAACATCAGAATCAATTAATATTGGAACCCTTCCAAAGGATAAAGTTTCATAAAATCTGTAAGAAAAATTACCATGACCCCTGTAACAAAAATGATACATATTTTCTGTTAAATTTTTATTAAATTCTCTTCGTGATTGTATTAATTTATCATTGTTATCTGCCCAGTGATGCCAATAGGCCTCTCTTATTATAAAATCTGTTTTACATCCAATTTCTTTTATTGAATCTAATATTTTATGTCTTCCGTGTTGAACCCTTCCACAAAATCCCACAGCCTTTTCTGGAATTAAATTACTATATTTTTGATCAGGTGATATGAAGGGTAAAATTCTTTCATTTTTGTGTCTAACTGATTTATACAAAGAAGATCTATACAAAATAACATTATCCGGCAAATTAAACATGCCAGAATTATCATCAAAATAAAAATTAATTATTTTTATGTTCAATTTATTAGATAATTCTAAAAAAGGTTCAATGTCTGTTAAATTAAATTTAAACGGATTTATAATCACATCTGCTAGAGATGGGTCTTCCACTAAAATATGATCACAATTTTTACCATTTAAAAAAAGAGAATGGATTATGTTTTCATAAATTAAATCTGATAATTGTACTTTTTTTATTTCTTGATAAGTTTCAATTTTAATAAAAGGAATAACACAAAAAGAACTATGCCAATCTGATAACTTTTCCGGCGTTAACTTATCTTGATTTAAAATGTAAATTTTCATATATTTTTAAGATGCAAGTTTGAGATAAAGTTCATTCAAGTATTCATAAGTCTCATCTTTATGAGATATATCTAATGCTTGAATAAAATCTAAAATATTTTTAGTAATGTCTACAGAATCAAAAGAATTATCTGAGTCATTTAAAGTTAAATCTTTATCTGCAATTTTATAATCTAATCTAAAAAATTGAGGTTTAAGTTTTTGCAATTTAGAAGATATTAGACTAATTTCTTCTGGGGTTATATCTACATCAATTAAAAGACATACAATATTTCCAGTTACATTAGTTTTTATATAATCAGATGGTAATTCTTTAGATAGAATTTTTGCCAAAGATAATTTGATGTGTTTAGGAGATACTGTATTTTCTATAAATTCAAATTTATTGGTAATAAGATCTAAAATATAAATGCCCCTTTCTTCATCAACATCTCCAAAATTTTGTTGGTAAGGACTACCCAAATATAGAATCTCTCCATTTTCATATTCACGATGAGTTCTTTTATGAAAATGACCAGTTATTACAAATTTTGATTTATTTAAAAGATCTGCAGATGACATACCGTGATCACATGTAGAGTGATTGTTCATCTTAAAACTTTTAATTTCAAAATGGCCTACAATATAATCCATATCTCCTGGTATGGATTTGATGTCGGTGCCCCAAGGAACCATACACAGTTGTTTTGTGGAATTAACTACTTGAAAAATGTGAGGAATTTTATCAATGACTGTAATATTGTTCCAACCATCAAATAAAGATATAGAATTAACGTCGCTACGTTCTTTGTAATAGCAGTCATGATTACCCGTAGAGATAAAAATTTTAAAATCACTTAATATGTCAAAAAATTGTTTTGCAGTACTTAAAGTGTTAACAGATATTTCATTTCTATTATGAAAAATATCTCCCGGGATTAAAATTTCATTAATTCCATTTTTACTATAAACTTCTGAAGCCCAGGTTGCAAAATTTAATATGTTAGAGTGCCACGCAAGGCTGTCTTGACCCAAACCTATGTGTATGTCGGAAAATATTCCTATACGTGACCCCTTAATTTTCATATTTAATAATTGTTGCTTTGAGATATTCTTAATTGATTGTTCTTAACAACTGTTTTATAGTTTTCAGAAAATAACATTAATTCATTTTGATACTTTTCATGGGTATCTCTCAAGTGTTTTTCTTTTTTAATTCTATTACGGAAAGCATTAAAAGCAATGCGTGTAAAGTAAGAAAATGGATTTGAGCCCTTGGCGTGATCATATTTTTTAGAAGTTAATGCTTTAAACATGCGTATTATGCCGTCTCCCACCATTTCTTCTCTGTATGTATAGTTGATAAAATTTGGTGCATAACTTAATTTGTTGGCAATTTTACTAACCATCAATGCCAAATTATCTGACATATGACCAGACTTATAATAATCAATGATCTCGGTGTCAAATTCAACGGGATTTACGTAGAATTTTTCCTTATCAGTTGGTTTTTTCTTTTTAATGACCTCTTTAACTATTATTTTTTCTTCTTCCTCTTCATCTTCTTCTATATCCTCATCATTATCATCTTCATCATCTTCTTCATCGTGTGAAGAAGGATGATCATATCCTAAAAATTCAGCCTCTTCTTGGGTATAAACAATTTCTGTGACGTCTTCATTTTCTAGAGAGGCCTTCTTACGAGATTTCCGTTTCGGTGTATTCATATTTTTCTAATTTGTATATTTTCTTTCTTTCTTCAACGTGTTTTTTGCCGTATTTGGTATTATCTGCAATATCAAATATTACAGCTTCTGATTTGGTGTGGTGAAGGCGCAATACCCTACCAATGGATTGCATAATTTTTATCTTAGCTTTCCCGGCCGATGCAAAAATAATGTTGTGTAAATTAGGTATATTAATACCCGTACTAAAAATCTTAGAAATTGCAATAACTATAACATCACGGCGATCATCCATGAGTGTTCTTATTTTTTCCCTGTCCTCCATCTCTGTGGAACCTTGAATAAAATACACTGGTCTCAATGGAGTGGATGTAGGTGTCGTGAGTTCTAGTAGTTTATTGTAAAGGTTAATGCCGTGTTCAATACGGTCAACCATTATTAAAGTGTTTTCCTTTAACTTGAGAGATAAATTTGTAATAATTTCATTACGTCTTGCGTTAGCTTGTAAAAATTCTAATTCTTGCTGAAAAGCAAGAGCCGGTTGTGTTAAATCTAATTCTATATTAGGTAATACAGAATGAATAACTTTTAATATAATAATCTTAAAATTAGAAATATAAGATTGTTCCTTTAAGGTGTGGGTTTTTTGTTCATAGGTAATAGGACCTATCTTGCCCACTATATTCCATTGATCGATTTTAGAGGATGGCATTGTTCCTGTAAATCCAAATTTAAATGGTGTATTAATAAATTTTAAAACATCATTTATTTTATTGCCTCTTTTTAAAGAATGAACTTCATCTACTAATAAAACATTAAAATCACTTAAAACTGATAAATCTGTTTTTTCTGACATTAAAATCTGTGTGCCCGCAACTACTATATCTGAAAAAGAATTATATTCATTATCACCTGACCACTTAGAAACATTTTTTAATCCATATTCTAAAAAGTCATTAGTGGTCTGCTCTACAAGTTGTATAGAAGGCACCAAAACTAATGTTTTAACTACCTCTTTTATTAAAGGTGTTATACTTTTAATAACACCCGCCATTATTAAAGTTTTTCCTCCCGCTGTTGGGATGACTGTTACTCCCCTGCCCTGTTTTAATGATGTATAAATGCTCTTTTCTTGATAATCTCTGTATTGTTTATTATCAAAAGATAAAATCATAGGAAATTCAAATCCTGGGTTGTATATATATTTTATTTCCTGGCTAACCTTATACTGATAATGATTTAGATCTAAAAATGATAAAAGTTCTCCTAAAAGACCAGTATCAAATTTTCCCTGTGGAGTAATTGAATATAAACGAGTTGGTGTAAAGTGTGAACATCCCCTCCTGTATGAGGGGTTAGAAATAGAAAAATTCTCTCTAATTAAAGAGAGAATATCCTTTTCACAAATTATTTGAATTTGTTTATCTTTATTAACAAGAGAGAATTCAATCATTAGGTTGTCTCCAATTTATTAATTTCTATGATATTTTTTATATCATAGGTCATAGATCTGAGTATAGTCTCCACTTTTTCAAGATATTCAATCAAGAGTTCTGTTTCTTCTATGTCCTGATTGATTTTTTGTATAGTATCTGAATTTTCTATCTTCTTTTCTAAAGAGGCTTTAGGAATTCCGTTGGGAATGCCTTGTTCTTCTAAAGAAGAAAATACAGCTAGTTTAGACATTCTTTTTTTTCTTTCTAAACCATTAAGGTATCGCTTTTGTTCAATCAAGCGAAAAACCCATTTATGCTTAATTGAAGGAAGAGTCAATTGCTTCTGAGAAAGATTTAATTCATCAATTCTGGTGTCTTCTTTAAGTTCTTGACTAAGTTTATCAAAATCTAACATAAATATTAATATCTTTTATTATAATCCCTTATGTCCACAAAATTTCAACAATTATTTTTACAACTCATGGAGGACAACTCAGCGGCTCCAGGAGGTGCTTTTGGACCCAATGACGCATGGTCTCCCGAAAATATCCCCAATAATGACACAAGAGCCACTATGTCTGTGGTAAACTGGGGAAAAGGAAAAAAAGAAAAAAAGAAAAAATTTCCGTTGATAAAAAGAAATTTGAATAGATCTTTATAATGGCAACGGAAGAAACCACAGGACATTGGATATTATCCGATGGAATAATAATAAATGAATTAACCTTTGGCTTTATATATGAAATTACTAATAATATAGAAAATAAAATATATATTGGTAAAAAACAATGTAATTCTAGAATTAAAAGAAAACCATTAAAAGGAAAAACTAGAAATAGAATAGATTATAAAGAATCAGATTGGAAGACCTATACAAGTTCTTCGGAAAATTTAAATAATGATATTTTACGCCTAGGAAAAGAAAATTTTACATTCAAAATAATTAGAACAGGCACCTGTAAGTGGGAATTAGCGTATTATGAGGCTAAAGAACAATTTGATCGCAATGTTCTCTTTCAAAAAAATTATTACAATGGTATTATAAACTTAAGAATTGGTTCACCTCCTAAAAATTTAACAACTTAATATGTCACAATCACACTGTATATACTGCAATTCAGATTCTTTTGGAGTTCCTTGTTTGTTTTCTCCTACTAATACTCATGTACATATGGGAGAAGCTTCTAAATGTATATACTGTGGTTCAACCTCTGTTGGAAGTGGTTGTTTGTATAATCCTTATAATAAAATACACACCAGAGGGCCGGAATTTTTAAATAGATCTAATATACAGGCAGAAAGGGCTTTAATATTAAATTATATAACAGACCAAATAACACAGGAGAATTCTTTAGATTATTTATCTCCTCTAGACAGATTTTATAAAAGAATTTCGTACATAATATCACACACTTCTGAACCTTTAATGGAAGCTCTTTCTTTACAAGAAACTCCAGTTTATTCTTCAGTAGAAAAATCTCATTTAATAAAGGCTTATAAATTAAAGATGGAAATTGTGCAAATTCTTGAAAATTTAAGAGAAGTGATTAAAGATGCCAGTTTAAGCATCACTCCAGAACTTGTAGAAGAAACTATATTAGATGCTATTATATCCGCTCAGGAATAAATATAGTATATGTCTTCTCCTCACCTCAATCAATTAGACTTTTCTTTAGTCAAGCCGGTAGATACTCTTTATGTAACAAACATAGTTTCATCTGGCACCATTACCACCAGTGGAGTGTTTGCAGGTAGTGTACCATTGAGCAGTGTAACTAGCTTGCAGGGGGTGTTGGATAATAAATTATCTTTGTCAGGAGGACAAATAAGCGGTAATTTATCTATTACTGGAAAGTTGTCTGCAAGTGGTGGAGTGTATTTTTCAAATACCACAATAACATCCACTTCAGCGTTGAGTGTAGTTAATCTAGGCCCCGGTCCTGCTTTATTTGTTTCTCAAGCGGCCGGCAGTGGAGACATTGCTTCTTTTTATGATGCTGATGGGATAGAAGCTTTACATGTAGGAAACGCAAAAAATGCTATAGGCCAAGACCCAAACGGTGTAATAGGCATAAAGACGTCTTTTCCTAATAAAACTCTAACAGTTGTTGGCGAAATTAGTGCCACATCAGATATTACCACTTCTGGTAAATTTAAAGGAGACGGTACTTCTTTAACATTGCCAGTGGCTGGGTCTTCTACATTAGGAATGGTCAAGGCTGGCAATAATGTATCTATAGATGGCAGCGGCTCTTTGAGTGTATCTCTGCCTACAATAACCACCGGTGCCACGGGAGTTCAAGGTATTCAAGGAGTTCAAGGTATTCAAGGAGTTCAAGGATTAACTGGAAATGTGGGAGCCTCTGGTATTCAAGGAACCTCTGGTATTCAGGGATTAACAGGAAATATGGGTGTGGCCGGTTCTCCGGGTGCCGCTGGTATTCAAGGTGCTACAGGTATTCAAGGTATTCAAGGTATTCAAGGTATTGCTGGTTCTGCGGGATTGCAAGGTGCTACTGGATTGCAAGGCTCTGTAGGAATTTCAGGTGTTCAAGGAGCTACTGGATCTCAGGGCTCTACTGGTATCCAGGGAGCCACCGGTGTAGGTGCCACAGGGTTAACTGGTCCCATTGGCCCAGGGGGTGGTGCAACCGGCCCAATAGGACTTCAAGGCATACAAGGCACTGCTGGATCTCAGGGCTCTACTGGAATCCAGGGAGCCACCGGCCCCCAAGGCGCCACAGGTATAGGAGCCACCGGCATTCAAGGTATTCAAGGAATTCAAGGAATTCAGGGTGCTACCGGTATTCAGGGATCAACTGGTATAGGCGCCACCGGATTGCAAGGCCTTGTAGGACCTACAGGAGCATCTGGAGTCATTGGAATTAGTGGTATTCAAGGTGCTACTGGTTTACAAGGTTCCACAGGTATTCAAGGAATTCAAGGGGCTACAGGAATAGGTGCCACTGGTATTCAAGGAGTTCAGGGTATTCAAGGCATTCAAGGTATTCAAGGTGTTTCTGGTTTACAAGGTGCCACTGGGTTAGGAGCCACCGGTATTCAAGGTATTCAAGGAATTCAGGGCATTCAAGGGGTTCAGGGTGCAACTGGACTAGGAGCTACCGGAATTCAGGGACCTATAGGCCCGGGAGGCGGAGACAAGGGAGATCAAGGTGCTACTGGCATTCAAGGTGCCACCGGTTTACAAGGAGCTACTGGATTAGGTGCCTCAGGAATTCAGGGATCCACCGGCATTCAAGGTGCTACTGGCATTCAAGGTGCCACCGGTTTACAAGGAGCTACTGGTGTGGGTGCCTCTGGAATTCAAGGTGCTACTGGCATTCAAGGAGCTACTGGATTAGGTGCCACGGGCATTCAGGGTGCCACCGGCATTCAAGGTGCTACTGGCATTCAAGGTGCCACCGGTTTACAAGGTGCTACTGGTTTACAAGGAGCTACTGGTGTGGGTGCCTCTGGAATTCAAGGAGCTACTGGATTACAAGGAGCTACTGGATTACAAGGAGCTACTGGATTAGGTGCCACGGGCATTCAGGGTGCCACTGGAGTAGGTGATACGGGTGCCACTGGACCAATCGGTCCAGCAGGTGGTGCCACTGGCTCTACAGGACCTGCTGGACCAATTGGTCCCGGAGGCGGTGCTACAGGACCCGCTGGCGCTGATGGCCTCAAAGGAGACAAAGGAGAGACTGGTGAAAAGGGTGATAAGGGTGATACAGGAGATACAGGAGAGACTGGCCCCGCTGGCACTGATGCAAACATGCAAGGACCTCAGGGCGATAAAGGGGATAAAGGGGATAAAGGAGATACAGGAGAGACAGGACCCGCTGGCACTAATGCAAACATGCAGGGACCTCAGGGTGAAAAGGGCGATAAAGGAGATACAGGAGATACAGGACCCGCTGGCGCCTACTCCGCCAAAGGAGATAAAGGAGACCCAGGTGCTCAAGGCCCGGAAGGCCCTCAAGGTCCCGCCGGTGCTCAAGGACCTAAAGGTAATGACGGACAATCGGGGTTTGTATATGGTCTGGCTGGAGAGGAAGGCCCTCAAGGAGCTATAGGCCCCTCAGGTGTTCGAGGCGCCACAGGAGAAAAGGGGCCTCCAGGAGATGCTGGCTCTGGCAGTGGAGGCTCCTACGGCGGTGGTGGCTCAGGCGCTACTGGGCCTAAGGGAGATACAGGTGCTACTGGTATACAGGGGCCTCCGGGAAATACTGGAGATGCTGGATACACTTACGGAACAGCGGGTCCTAAGGGTGAAACTGGGGAACAAGGACCCATAGGCCCTCGTGGTCCACAGGGATTAGAGGGTCCTGCCGGAGCTGACGGCTTGGCAGGAGCAGATTCCTCAGTGCCGGGACCTCAAGGACCTCAAGGACCACAGGGACCTCAAGGACCACAGGGACCACAGGGTTATGTTGGAGTTAATGGAGCCACTGGTCTTAAAGGTGCTACGGGTTCAGGAGCCACTGGGTTACAAGGAGCAACTGGGCTACAAGGTGCCACAGGAACTAAAGGCTCTACGGGTGCCACCGGTCTTCTGGGAGTTACAGGTGCTACGGGCCTTAAAGGTGCCACTGGAATAGGTGCTACGGGACCTATAGGTGCTACTGGAATAGGTGCTACAGGCATTCAAGGTGCTACTGGTATAGGCATCGCTGGTCCAGAAGGTGCTACGGGGCCTATAGGTGCTACGGGGCCTAGTGGCGGCCCCACTGGAGCAACTGGACCCATAGGTCTCGTTGGTCCTAGCGGTGGACCCACAGGAGCCACTGGACCTATGGGTCCAGCTGGGGGAATTGATAATATTATTGGTGACATAAACATGTCTGGTATTAATGCCAGCGTGGTTAAAATTAACAATATAGATGTTTTATTAGGGGGTTTGATAGGTGAAAATTCTTGGAAGCCTGGTAGCTGGTCTGAAGACGGTCAATATTTGTCTATAACTTCTTATGTAAGCTCTTATACCCCATATATTACCTCTTATGGTATAGAAAACATTCCATTTTCTGGAGATTTACAATTTGCAAACCATTCTGGTAAAAAAATAAACGTTACCGGATTACAAGGAAGAAATATATTACCCGAATTTCCACAAAATGGAGACACTTTAACCTATAATTCAAATTTATCTGCCTGGATACCTTTAAATATACTAGATGTAAACACTTCTATGGGAAGTGGAGCAGTTGCCACTAATCTCGGTATTGCGATTGGTGTCGGAGCGCTTGGATCCTCCAATGGTGTATCAGTTGGAACCCAGGCTGTAAGTGATTTAGCCGGAATATCTGTAGGAACAAATTCTTCCAGTGCAGAAAATTCCATATCCTTAGGAGTTAATTCTTCTTCTGGTAAGAATGGAGTGGCTATAGGCACAAATGCAATTGCAGCTGAAGGTGAATTATCCATTGTTGCTCCTGGTTTGTTAGATCAATATTATCCAATAGATGATTCAACTCCTATAAATTGGTTGACTATTAATATTAATGGATCTGTATATAAAATACCTTTATTCCAATAAAGAGTTGATTTTTTAACAAAAACCTAATAATATTAGGCATGAAGATTAAAGATTCTCTGGTGGTTTACCTCCCCCAGAGAATCATCATGTTTCCCCTACATCTATACATTAATTCACTAATAACAAGGGTGTTAAATAGATTGTATGAATGGGATATACACACTAGCAAAAAAATTTCTGGCAAAGAAAAATATTTTAATCATTTTTTAGAAAAAGAAATATTAGACATTCTTTCTGAAATTAAAATAGTTTACAAAGATTTAAACCTTAAAATATTTACCTTTTATATTAAATGTAATATTTCTGAAACAAATCAAGAATTTTTATCTTTAGACAATTGTGTAATTAAAAAAGTTTTAAAAACCTTCAACAAAGTGTGTGGAAAATATTTTATTAAAAATATACCCAAAAATATTTATTTTAAACCATCTGAAAAAAGTTTTAAAAATATAAAATGCGGAGTTTTAACTGGTGAAGAGTTGGAATTCCTAGTTAAACTAACAAATGATTAACATGTCTGAAAAATATATTATATTTCACATAGATGGTGGTGTAGGCAAAAGTGTGTTAGCCACCGCAGTTTGCACTTCTATAAAAGCAGCTCATCCAAACAGAAAATTAATTGTTATTTCTGCGTGGCCAGAAGTATTTTTACACAATCCCTTAATTTATAGAGTTTATAAAGCTGGTAATTTTGCATATTTTTATGAAGATTTTATTAAAAATAAAGACTCTTTAATTTTTCGACTAGAGCCCTATCATGCTCATGATTTTGTACATCAATCTAAATCTTTAATTGAAATCTGGTGTGATTTACTGCACATTCCTTGCTCGACTCTACAACCCACTATAGTGTTGTCTCAAAGAGAAATTGTAAATGCTCAAAGTGTACTTGACAAAAAGAAATCTATATTAATGATTCATCCATTTGGTGGGGGAGATAATGAACCAAATTCCTATTCATGGGCCAGAGATCTACCACCAGCATTTGCTCAATCCCTGGTTAACAAGTTGTACAAACAATTCGATAAAGTTCTTCAAGTAAGGAGAGATAAGCAGATTTTATTAGAAAATACTGTAAGTGTAACAGACAATTTGAGAAATTTATTTTGTTATGTTCATCTTTCAGATAAGATCATAGCCATGGACTCTATGATTCAGCATATAGCAGCAGCTTTAAACAAACCAGCGGTGGTTGGATGGATAGGCAATTCTCCAAATGTATTTGGGCATAAAATTCACACAAATGTACCACCACAACAAAGACCTGCCTTTAGACATTCCATTGATTCTTACATGGAAGAGTTGGATTGGACTGGAAAAAGATATCACGAATGTCCTTATGAAGACATTAATCACATTTTTGATGAAAAAGAATTTTTAGAATATTGTAAATTATGAGCCAAGATATAAATCCTGAAACAGTTGAAACCATCGTTAGCATAGGTAGAATTTTTTCCGAAAAGGAAAACATGTGGATGCCTTGTTTGAAAGATGAAGCCACACATGATATAGATCCTATGTGGGTTGCAGCAGTAATGTATTTGGTTCTAGACAGATATACTGGATGTGTTCCAGATGATAAACAAATAGAATTTTATGAAATGACTATGAAGTTTTTTGAAACCATGAAAGAAGATGGGGCTCAATATATTCTAAAAGTTCCTAGCGCGGACTAAATACCTATATGAACAGACGTGATTTTTTATACACTGGGTTGTTTGGGGGTTTGGGTTTAGCTACGGGTGACATGCTCAAACTGCAAGCGCAGTCTGGGTTGGTTCCGAAGGCACAGTCAGTAATACATATCTATTTGCCCGGCGGAGCTGCCGCTCAAGAAATGTGGGATCCAAAACCATTAGCACCTGCAGAGTATAGAGGACCCTTAGGTTCCGTACAAACTGTAATTCCTGGTGTACATTTTTCTGAACACTTGGCCAAGACAGCAAAGATTGCAGATAAGATTACAGTAGTTCGATCTATGACCCATGGTGATGCCGCTCACGAGAGAGGAACCAGTACCATGTTTACCGGATATAGGCCTTCTCCAGCAGTTAACTACCCATCTTTTGGTGCAGTTACGTCTCATCAATTTGGTAGCAAAAATAATTTGCCAGCATACGTTTGTATTCCACAAAAATTAGACAACAATGGTAGCGATGTGGCAGGGACCGGATATCTTTCTAATGCATTTGGTCCTTTTAGCTTAGGCAGTGACCCTGCAGCTCCTGGATTTAAAGTAAGAGATCTTCAAACCACAGTTAGTGATGAGCGCTTTAGCAAAAGACTAGGAATTCTTGACACAGTTGATAGTCACTTTAAATATCTAGAAAAGAGTGACAATCTTACTGCCATGGATACGTTCTACCAACAGGCGTATGATCTTATTGCTTCGCCGAAAGCAAGAGGAGCTTTTGATCTGACCCAGGAAAAAGATATGCTCCGAGACGCTTACGGCCGCAATCAAGCCGGCCAGCGTTTGTTAATGGCTCGCCGCCTAGTTGAATCAGGAGTTCGATTTGTATCTGTAACATATGGAGGATGGGATATGCATACTGGTATTGGTTCAGGGATCAGCAAGACATTGCCTCCCTTTGATCAGGCTTATTCTACTTTAATTAACGACTTAGATCAAAGAGGAATGCTTAATGACACCATTGTAATGGTATCTTCTGAGTTTGGTCGTACTCCAAAAATTAATAAAGACGGCGGAAGAGATCATTGGCCTCGAGTATTTTCAGTAGTATTTGCGGGTGGAGGCTTTAAACGTGGATATATTCACGGTGCTTCTGATGCAACTGGAGGAGATGTGGATAATTCACCTCTAACTATTGAAAACCTAGCGGCAACTCTGTATACTCAGCTTGGAATTGATCCAGATTCTAAGCTTATGACACAAGATGGCCGGCCCGTTGCGGTTGTTTATAACGGAACAGCAGTAAAAGAACTTATAGCATAATATGAAAGACTGTGGTAATCATATCGAGTCCGTTCCTACTACTAGGAGAGAATTATTAACTAATTTTGGGTGGGGTATGGGAGGATTGTCTTTAGCTTCTTTGTTGGGAGTATGTCCTAATACAGCCGAAGCCGTATCTCCTCTTGCAGCAAAAAATCCACACTTTCCTGTAAAGGCAAGAGCAGTCATTCAACTAGTAGCAAGTGGTGCTCCAAGCCATGTTGATACGTTTGATTACAAACCCGAACTGCAAAAAAGAGATGGCCAAAAAGGAGACAATGGCAATCTTCTTGCTTCACCTTTCGAGTTTCCTCGATTTGGTAAATCTGGATTGCACATTTCTGAAGTATGGTCCAAGTTAGGAGCTCATGCTGATGATATGGCGATCATCAATTCCATGTTTACCGAAATTCCTGATCACAACATTGCCCAAAAAATGTTTAATACCGGATCAGCACAATTGCCCAAGCCTAGTTTAGGAAGTTGGTTGGCATATGGACTAGGAACCACTAATCAAAATATGCCGGCATTCATTTCTTTAAATGGGAGTCCAGAATGGAGACAGTGTGCTTTTTTACCCGGAATGTTTCAGGGTTGCAATGTTCAATATAAAAATAACATGAAGTCAGATCAGATCCTTTCTAATCTAACCAGTCAGTTTTCTACATTAGACCGCCAGCGCCGGCAGTTAGATTTAGCCAAGATGATGAATTATGATCACATGAGTCGCCTACAGAAGGACATTCAGCTGGAATCTAGAATCGAAACATTTGAAACTGCATTTAAGATGCAAACAGAAGCAACAGACGCTTTTGATATATCTAAAGAATCAGAAGCTACCCATGAGTTATATGGCAAAAACGAAGAAGGAAATAAAATGATGGTTGCTCGGCGCCTGGTAGAGAGAGGAGTTCGGTATGTTCAAGTCCAAGTTGGTGGTTATGATCATCATATGGATATAAAAACAGCTATGACCCGGACCGCTGGTAGATATGACCAAGCCTTCTCTGCTCTTCTTACTGACCTTAAACAGCGAGGACAGCTAGATTCCACTCTTGTAATCTGGGGTGGAGAGTTTGGTCGTACTGTCACGGCAGGCGGCGGCGCGGGTGCCCCTGGAAGAGATCATAATGGTAAGGCATTTTCTGTGTGGATGGCTGGTGGAGGTGTTAAAGGCGGCCAGCGATATGGCGAAACAGATGAAACCGGCTCCAAATCAATTAAAGATGTAGTACATATTCATGATTTACATGCTACAATTTTAGCCCTTATGGGATTTGATCATAAAAAATTGACTTACAATTATAACGGAAGAGAGTTTCGATTAACTGATAACTTTGGAAACGTGGTTAAAGAAATTATTTCTTAATTTTACTCTTCATAAAAGAAATTAATTTTTAACTTGGACAGACTATCGCATACCCACGCAACACTATCATCTCTAGTCCACTCCTGAGTTTTAGTGCGAATTCCTTTAATAAACACATCGGAGAAATTTTCACCAAAATTAATTTCCGGTGTTCCATACCTACCATGAATAACACCCAACGCAGCTGCATTAGGTAAACTTTCAATAACTCTCATCCAGCATTGTCTAAACGCGTCCGGACAAACTAACCAAAAAGATAATAAATTCATATCCAGGGTCTGTTCGGCGGTTTTGAGAATTACAGAACCCCGAAATGTATGATTATTTTTTGATATTGAACAATATTGAGTTATAGAAACCGCCCGCCCCGACTGTTCTATCAAATAAGCCAACACCGCAACAATAGCACCCCTTTCAATCATGGCATTTTTAGAGAAACCAGAAGGAGCGGTGGAGTTTATTCCTATTTTAATGATTTTTCTTTCATCATCCGGGTCTTTAGATATAAAAGATCCCTTATTAAAAGATTGCTGAGGATCAAGCCAGCACTCTGGCGCACCAGAACAAACTAAACCTATATCAAAAAATAAGCCAGCTGTAGCAGGAAAAAATTCCTTCCAGAATTTTTCTGGTTCTATTTGTAGCGGCAGATTTTGAAGTAAATCAACTATATAGGACATCCCATCAGACCACCCACCCCGAGCATTACTCAGAACAGATGAGTCACTACCATAATCTATAAAATCTATAAGATCTTGTGTAGATTCAAAGTTGAGAATAGTTTCCATGCAATTAAGCCTGACGTATTTTGTCAATTGTATTTGGTGACATGGCTTTATACAAAAGACCCTTTTCTAAAAATTGAATAGGAACTCCCTGCTTAATTAAAGCAATTCCTATATAAGTGGCTCTCGGCGAAATAATAGCCTTAATACCCAATTCTACTATTGTATCTCGTGTTTTCTTAACAGTTTCAAGCCAGGATTCTACTGTTGGAACTTTTTGACCAGCATTATCCCATTGAGGTGAAGAAATTCCTGGGTAACCAGCAACATGAGATTCTAATCCATCATCATACGGCATTTCAATAAAAAAGAAACGATCCAGCGTTGCGGCATCTATCTGAACTCTGCCTACATATCCACTGGTTGCTCCTAAACCAAAAGTGTTAGCACATGCAATAACCACAAAATCTGCATGGCGTTTAACTGCTCTGTCAGGAAACTCATTTGAATCATTGGCCAACGCACTATTAAGTACCGCCAAAACATTAGCATTGCCGTTGTCTATTTCATCGAGACAAAATATACCACCATTTTCATAGGCCTGCCTAAAACTAGTAGACCTATAAACACCCTGGGCGTCCATATATCCCAAGAGATCTGTTTTAGTAGTTTGACTACACACACTTAAGGCAGCATATGGTAGATTCAATTTAGCAGCAGTAGCGGCAGCTAAGGTAGATTTTCCGCTTCCAGCCGGCCCCACAAGCCACACATGACAACGAGCATTTAATACTTTTGTAACAAGGGGAAATAAATAGTGATGACGAACTTTGTCTGGTTTAATCTCCAAAGTAGCCGCCAAAGGTGAAGACACTTCTTTAATAATTTCTTTAATAAGAGGATCTTCTTCCTTTGCCTTCTTAATAAGTTCTTGTATTCTCAATTCTTCTCTTTGTTTATGTAAATCTTCTACATCTCTAGATCGAACTATGTGAATATTTGCTCTAAGTATTTGTTGTTCCGGTGTCAAAGTGGCGGTAAACTGATCACTTATTTCATGCATCAATTTACTTTTTTCTTTAATCAATTCATCAAGTTGTTTTATTGTATAATTTTCCATATAGTTATATTTATTAATTTAGTTCATTCTCTTGCACTTTAGAATCATCATTGGATTCATATTAATTCAAAATAATTAGGTTTTATGTTAAAACTCAGTCCCTCATTATAACTAGTTATGTTAATGTTGTTAATCATGAGCTTGGTTCTGCCTATTAAGTGCAAATACAGATGTTCGGTTTTAATGCCCCGCTCGTCCTGAATTCTAAATAATTTTCCTTTTTGATAAGAAAAATACTGGTTGGTGTAATTTTTAATATTATTTTCTTCAAAATGTCTTGGTATGAAAACATCTTTATAAGAAGCATTTTCTGCGGGGTTAAACAAATCACACATTTCACCGTTTTCCGTCAACTTATAAAATTTATAAGTTGGAATCAACGTAGAATACACCTTTACAGTGCCCTGTGACCACCCTTCACAAGTTAAAAGATGTTTATGATTTTTGTTAATAAGTTCATCTTTATGTTTATTTAAACTAAGGTTTAAATAATTTTTATGCCCATTTTCAGGCCAAACACCAATATTTGTGAGAATTTGTTTAATAAACCCATCATTTTTATATAGACAAAAATGCCCTCTAGAACCTATAAAATTATAGTTTTTATCCATTAAAGGTTGTATTATATTTTCAATATCACCCATTATGGTATCATTATCAAAATAACCACAATATTCATACCCCTCTAAGTCTTTTTTAAAAATGTCATCAAAATAACACCTATAATCGGCAAATTTATACATTGGAGTTTTTGCTTTAAATACAGTTTCTTTTTCTCTAACGTTTAAAAGCAAAGGATCCGGGATATCTAAATCAAACCAATCTTTTAAAGTAGCAGTTAACATGGGATTTAAATCTTCAGCAGTTAAAAATTTATCTATTACATTAGAAGGTAGTTCCGGTTTATTTTTTATGTCATTGATAAACAAAAAGTCTATATTCTTATTTTGTGCCAAGCTGTACAAAAATAAATTAAAAAACGGATGCAGTTGTCCGTGCATGTGAAATATTAGACATATTTTATTTTTTTTCATATTGGATTTATAACAAACTTTGTATTTTTTTGAGTACATCCTCTTTTCTGAGTTTAAAATTTGCACAAGTAGGATCCGAGGCTCTGGCTTTATTAGTGGGAGTAAAATTTTCATAACCTTCAAGGCCACTATAGGCCATATTCATCCCCTTTGCTGTGCGTTGACTGCACTGTAAAGCTCCGTTCTTAGGAGATACAAATAGTATTTTAGCTTTGTTTGGGTTGCAGTATATTTGGTTTGTACTTCCTGTACCGCCGATAACCATTACAAATTTTGCGTTTCTGAATAGTTGTACTTGTTCTATATAAGGCATTCCGGTTAATGTAATTTTTCTAATTGGTATATCGTTTTCATTTAAAAACTGTAGTATTTCTTCTTGATTTAGCAAAAGCCTGCAATCGGAGTCATCCCTGCCTACATATATAAAATCTGTTGGGTTCTCTTCAGGAATTAAGTATTTTTCTAATTTTTCTGAAAAATAGGATAAAGGTAGGCACCCAGCCGTGGATGTTTTGGTTGAAATTACAAGATTTTCTTTTGTAGTATATAGAACATCACGTTCCGCAAAAATTAGCTCATAACTATCTATATTAAAATTAAAAATGTGTCGCAGGACTTCTTTTAAAACGTTACCTGCTCTGCACCACGTCATAAGTATGGCAGTGTTCTCTGGTGTATATTTTTCAAGAACACCCAAATCTTTATAAAGCAAAAATTGCCCGATAGTCTCATGATGAAGATGCCAGTAATGGCTACCAGTATTTAACTGAAGCAAATTTTTATCACTCTTTATAGTATGTTTTGGAATTTTTTCCGGTATAGCTTCTTTTTTACTATCTTTAATCCTATTACCAGAACACGAACGTATTATTTCTCCAAAAGAGTCTTTAGCTACATCTATATCCCCATCCATGGACATAAAAGATCCTTTAGGAAGCTCATATAAAAAATATGGATCTGGTTGAAAGTGCAAACTAGAGGATTTATCAAAGTATTTTGTTTTTTTCATAATGTTTAATAGGTCTGTCTTAAAAAGCCGTTGTATAGATTAACGCAGTATTTGTATTCTAGCTCATGCTTTTCATTAAGAAAACTACCGTAGTTTTTAATGTGAGGGTTTGTTAATTTTCTACTTTCATTAAGGTATATTTTAAAATGATAGGGTTTAGGTCCGTGGAAATGAATTAAATAGGCACTTTCATTTATGCCCCAATAAGGTTTCCAATTTATTTCATCTGATATTTTTTGATGTTTATAAAATTCATTTAATGCTCCTTGATCTGTCGCTACAAATTTAAATTGTTTGGAAATTACAAAATCATAAAATTCCTGATATGTATCAAGCATATTTTTGGTATTACACCACATTACACCGGAGTTGAACATCTTTACATCATTTTGATTAAATTCTCCAGTGGCTGCTATGGTTTCTGGAGTAAGTTTCAATAAAAAATCTGTAGGATCTCTGGTAAAAATAACGTCACAGTCTGTATACAAATAATACTCTATATCCAAGTTTAGCTGTTTAATTATTAAAGGTATATCTATGCGCAAAAAGGCCCCATAAAAAGTTTTGTGAGCAACCTCTTCAACCATTTCTGTTATTTTATTTTTAAAAGAAGATTCGTGTAATATTACAGTCACTCCATTTTCTTTTAGAAAATTAATGAATTCTTTATTATCACCATCATATAAGCAGTAAGCATTAAAATTGTAACTCAATGAACTTAGAACTGCAACTTTAGCCATGTCCATAAAGGCCCCGGACCTATTTTCATTCAAACAAAAAAACCAATTTATTTTTTTCATAACAATTTTTTAACTTTTTCTACATATTTAAGAGCTAGGTCATCATAGACATCATTTTTATCATATGTATCAAACATTTCTATAGGCCTTTTTTCATTAACAGTGGCTCTTCCTCTTCGTCTTTTTTCTATCCAGTCTTCATAAGATCTGTTAAAATAATGATTAACTCTTATTTTATTTGCTATTGATTTTTCTATTCTACCTTCTTGAGTTTCATCTATTAAATCGCCGTTTTCATTTACTATTCCTTTGGTGGTAGAAAACATATGAGGTGTCATATAACCTTTTATTTCATTGGGTTTAACTATTACTTTTACATGAGTATTAGGATGCCAGTCATCACGAGCTCTGTATAAAAAATTTTCTAAACAAGTACCAGGTTTTCTTAATATATTTCCGGAAGAACCGTATATACGCCAGCTGACACCCAGCCCGGAATAATTTTTATAATCTTCTAGAAAAGTCCTTAAATCTGTTGGTTCTTCTGGCATGAAATATTCATCTGCATCACAATATATCATCCATTCAGTGTTGTTTCTTCCGTAATTTTTATAAGAAACTTGATAAGCATAACCCTGTCTATCTGGGCTTGGTGAATCAAAATCTATTAAAAGTATATCATCTCGGAAAGATAGATCATTTATTTTATCTTCTGTGTCATCAGTACTCTTATCATTAAAAACATAAAATTTTTCAACGCCAAGGGTCTTGTAATAGGTCAACCATTCCTGGATGTAATGAGATTCGTTTTTAACACAGGTTGTAAGAGAAAGATATTCCATAAAAATTATACACTAACGTATGTAATTCCCTGAATTTTTACATTTTCAACAGTTCTGGTAGAAACTTTTCTATTAGGTTCATCTGTTAACAAATAAGACCTTTGTTCTCTTTTACCGTGTAATGTGTAATGTTTTTTAAGTTCTAAATCTGTTAATTTTTCCAAATCATTATTCATTATTTTGTAATTATTAGAGTCAAATTTTTCAGGTAAAATGTGTTTATGTTTACGATTTTCGTGCACACCAAATCTGGTGTAGTGTATAATCAATTGTTCTTCATTCATATGAGAGAGGTCTTCGTTATACAATTTGTATAATTCCCAATCTATATCTTCTAATGATTCTTCTGACATATTAAAAATGATGTGCGCAATACATTGACCCGTCTACATACTGTTCCCAGCCATCTTCAGCCCACTCTTCACCTATAGTTCCATCCCACCCAGTCATATAATAATTTCCGTGAGGCAATTTATAGGTTAATTTATAAGGAAGAACCTCTTGAAGTGCCTTGCAATTATATAAAGCAAAGCCACCGCCTTGCATCTCTACTCGTATCAATCGAGGTTGCATTTCATCAACTCTAGGAATTTTACCCCACAATTCGGGCTGCATTGATATGCAAGTAGTTAATGGATTTAATTTTTGTGGATAATATCCAGCCACACATGCCACTTTCTTTTTTTGTTTTTTCAAATTTTTCATGTGTTTATATAATTTTTGAAAACCATCATTAGGTGGCTCCATGTCATCTTCTATTTTCAATATATAATCATAATGTAAAGAAGGTTCTCTAAGCAATTCTGAATAATTAACTGCTACATGAACGTGTTTATCTATAGCCAGATAGTGTTCTCCTTCTTTTATTTGATAAGATTTTCCTAAATCACAAATATAATAGTTGTTATATTTGCGACCACATTGAGACATTACATCATATAATAAATCTCTAATTTTATTATCATCACTATTATCTCCTAGAATTACATCTACTATGATATTTTCTGGTAGACAAGTTTCTCTTAAAAAGGTTTTCCAATATTCTACAAATGCTTTATTGGAAAACATTGTAACAATAGCAATACGAACCAGAGAATCTTCTGGTTTATCTTCAAAATTAAATTTTCTTTGAGACATTACTCTTCCAAAACGCAAAGAGTTTACAACATATCCACAATTTACCAATTTTTGTATCAAGCCAAATAAATTGTCAAAATAATTGATAAAATGTGACAATAAATGGGTGTTTATAACATAAACACCATCTTGTGGCTCTAACCAGGCTAAATTTTTATCACTTAATAATTCTTCTGCTATATTGATATTAGAATCCTTGCACACCGTAGAGTCTATTATCACATAATGTAAAGTTCTACAGTCTTCAACTCCTTTTTTAATTTCTTTTAAAAGTTCTTCTTCTGTAATCATTTTTTAACAATGGTTATTCCAGACTTTCTAATATTTTTTACAATTTGAGGTGTGTTTTGACTATTGGCTCCATAATAATGAGGATTTATAGTTTTTACCAATTGCTTGGTTCTTATCATACTCATTCTTCCGACTGTATTAAACAAAATTTTGTCCTCCTACAAATCCGTACCAAGAGCCACCGCCCGTAAAAGTTGTAAATGAGTATATGTCTTCTGTGTAAGCATCCTGAGACATTTGAGGTATATCATTATTTGACCACTTAACAACATTGTTGTCAAAATTCCAACTAACACTTCGTAGACCTCGTTGTTTTATTATTAAGCTAAAGGTATAAGTTTCCTGTGGTGTATGAATTAATACAAAGCTTGTAATATTATTATTTAAATCAATGTGAAATGTATTACCCTTAGAAAGATCTAAAGTAACTGTATTGTTTAATATAGGAAGGTAGGTAGTTGTTTCTGAATAATTTACAGTTCTAACACTGGTGTTTTCTAGTGTTGCTTCCCTTGCAAATATATTATCTGTCATTATAGCATGATGTAATGTATAAATTAAATAATTTAAAACCATCCTTATGCCGGTGGCCGCAGGCACCTCTGCATTTATATAATCATATTCAGTTCCGTTTATGTATTTAGCAGTTAGGGTATTTCCTACAAATAAATCATTATCGACTATAATATCATCAAAAGCCGAGAAATCTTCTGGCCCGGTCGTAGCATCTATGTTGTTTAGAAATCTAATGCTCATATAATAGGGTTAATAATTTATTTACGTTAAACATTCAGTTTTCCTATAAATAAAAATATGTCTCAGGCCTCTTTTGTACAAAAACTTATTCAAGAACAAATCAGCATAGCCAAAAATAGAATTAATTCTAAATTTGATACGTTGTTGGAACACATTTTAAGAGAAGATGAGATAGCCACTGGTACGGTATCTTCTCCCCCTGACACTTCAGCCGGTGGACCCCCAACGGTACCCAATAATAACCCAATAATGCCCCAAGCAGATGATCAAACAGAATTGCCGCCGGAAAATGCAGATATTCAAATCAAATTAGCCAAACTAGCAGCATTAGCTTTATTAACAAATATGGACAAGGTGGTGGAGGACCACGAAGAAATGAGGCAAGATGAAATATTTTTATCTAGACTAAAAAATAGTGGAGTCACAGGAGGAGAAGATAGTATAAAAGTCTTGCAAAAAATCTTAAAAATTGTAAAATTAGGAGGCAATACTGTAAATTTTGACATAAATCAAAATTTTATAGACAAATTTGATCCAGCGGCCAATGATGCAATAACAAATTTAATAGTTAAAGTTTTGTTCATCTCTAAAGATAAAATTCTCCAAAATAATGATTCATTGAGAGGGGTAATAGATAGCATAGGAACTTTATTATCACAAATAAAACCCATAGAACAGTCAGATCCGGCAGCGGCCGTTAAAATTGCCGGTGAAATTATCCAAAAAATAAATAACGATATTCTTCCATCTGCAGACTTGACTATATAATATAAATGACTAAAATAAGTCATGCCAGATGTATGCCTTTCTAAAAAAGAGATTCAATTAACACTTGAATCTCTATTGTACTGTGCTTCATCAGACTTCGATCACTCTCAGTATTGTGAAGATCTTATTGAAATATCTCAATTAGCAATCAGGTTGAGACTATTACACCAGGAAATTCCTGTATCAAATATTACATTTGTTAAGGAAAATCCTTTCACTTCACAATTCACTCATGAATTATTAAAATTCTTTCCAGAAATACAAATTATATAAACATATGAAATTAGCAGTAGTAGGCACTCAGTGCATAGGCAAAAGCACTTACATTAAAGATTTTTTAAATAAGTGGAAAATGTATACAACTCCTGAAAAAACATACAGAGATGTAGTCAAAGAAAAAAACATACCGATTAACAGATTAGGAGATGAAGAATCACAACAAATTATATTAGACTTTCTGATTGATCAGGCCATGTCTTGTTCTAAAACTGAAAATGTAATATTCGATCGTTGTATATTAGACAATCTAGCATACTCTTCCTGGCTTCATCTTAATGATAAAGTATCAGAAAAATTTTTAGACAAGTCCCGACTATTGGTAAGAGAAACTTTAAAGATGTTTGACATCATTTTCTTTTTGCCTATTACAAAGATGTCACCAGTTGCTTTAGTTGAAGACGGTGTGAGAGACACAGATCCCGTATATAGGGAAGAAATAGACAACATATTTAAAGCTTTCTTAAAGTCCTATCATCAAGAAGACGGGAGAGTGTTTCCTAAAGGTGACAGTCCCCCGATTATAGAAATTTACGGAAGTCCAGAACAGCGCTTGTCTTTGACCGCTTTATACCTTAATGAAGAAGGTAAAGCCTTTGGTGAAGAACAAAGTCTTATATCTGAACTATATTAATGGTAAATAAAAGATATGAATTTATTTAATTCTCTTTATACTGAGCAATTGGAAGAAATGGCAAGATCCTCAGATGTTGCAGATTTTGGAAGTGTGCCAGAAGACTTCCCCAGCAAAGCAGTCCCGAGCAGAGGAACAGCTAATCGTTTTGGCAGGCATCAAAATTCAGATGTCCAACCATTCTTTCAAGCAGTTGTGCAGGACTTCCTATCTAGAGATAATAAGAAAATTACATATGCAGAAGTTTCAACAGCTATTAAAAACATTTTACTAAAAGGCAAAGAACGCGGAGGAATGGGCATGGGACCAACTTTTGCTGATAAATGGACTCAGCATTTATCAGATGTCTTGTTTAAATTATTAAAAGGAGTTAATGCAGCTTCAAAGGCACCAGACAGTAATCCTGCAATTACAAATGATTCATCAGATAAATCTCCTATTAATGTGGCACCGGAAGCATCCACAGAACCATCGGGAGAAGAACCTTCAGGAGAAGAGGCAGAAACAGAAGGTACTCCAGAATCAGAAGAGTCTGATGAAGAACACGTTGAAGGAGAACAAGAATCTCCTTCCGCAGATAAAGACTTGGAGGCCACTGCTGAATTAAACTTGAACCCTGATGAAGAAACTTTGTTGGATGTAATTAAAAATTTAGGAGGTAATGAAGTTTCTAATAAACAAATTTTGGCGGATTCTTCGACCCCTTTCAAATTAAGAGATGATCCTTCTAAATTGAGAGAAGTTTTAGGAAAAATGGCCCGAGAAGGCCTTATTAGCAGAGGCGACACCGGCTGGTCCATCAAAGAAAAAGAATCTGCTGATTCTGAAGCCGTTTTTGATAGAGAAGAAGGAGGAGAAGATTATGGTGCCAAAGACACCATATCTAAATATGCATCTCATTACGGAGATAAGCAAGAATTCGGGTCACAATTTGAGAATTATGACATTATGAAATCTTTTGTAGATGTCTTTAAGGCAAAAAGTCGTGAGTAATACTTAAAAATCCGTTATACTGGTTACATGAGGGCTCTACCGGGAACTTATGTTTTAAGCAAATTCTATACCTTAGCAGGAGAACCTTCTTTTCGTAAATTTGACGGCAATTATAATGCCTCTTGTCCAATATGTCGTGAAGGTAAGAGCTGGTTGAAAAAGAAAAGACTTTTCTTCTATCCTTCAACCAGCTCTTTTTATTGCTTCAATTGCAATAAATCATGGAATGCCTGGAGATGGATCACTGAATCCTCTGGTCTTACTAGAGAAGAGATTGAAATAGAAGCATTCAATGGCAACACCTCAACAGATGTCACTGATCATATAGGATTAGTTAAACAAATTCGCAAAGAAAAACCAAATCTTCCTCATGATTCAGTTAATTTGAGTGATTTACAACAACAAAAATTTTATAGATCTTCTAATCACTTTAATAATGCTCTTGAATACTTAAAAAGTAGAAAATTAGATGTAGCAATCAACCGAAGTGTTAATTTTTATATAAGTTTAACAGACCACTTTCATAAAAATAGGTTATGTATTCCCTATTTTGATCGCAATCGTAAAATAGTATTCTATCAAACAAGATCTTTAGACGGTTCAGAACCTCGTTATTTAAATAAAATAGGATATGACAAAACTGTTTTTGGTATAGACAGAGTTGATAGTGAGTTGGATAAAATTTTTCTATTTGAAGGACCTATTGATGCCATGTTTGTAAAGAATGGAGTATCTTTAGCCGGCCTTTCCCTCACCAATACCCAAGAGAAACAATTATCAGAATTTCCTTTTCATGACAAAATATGGGTATTAGACAATCCAAGAATAGACAAGGCCTCCAAAGAGAAGCTTTTTAGCTTGTTAAGCACAAAACAAAAGGTATTCCGGTGGCCTCTCGACAAGCCCTATAAAGATTTCAATGAATGGGCGGTTAAAGAAGGAATCAACGAAATACCTATTGATTTTATTTTAAATTCTTTATACTAACCACCAACCTGAGTTTGTTCAAAATCTCTTTGTTTTTTGGGTGCCATAATAATGAAAGAGTTAAGAACTTCTTTCAACTTTTCAATTTCACCAGCAATGCGAGTAATACTGTCGGAGGCCTTACGAGTGACTCCGCGTAATAAAGAACCCGGCCGGTCTTCTGCTGCAAGTATTTTGTGCAAGGACTGGCTGTCAGGGTTGTTCATGAAGTCTGCAAAATCATCTAATTTCTTGGACCATTCTCTTATTGCCGTGATAGCATTGGCGGTTACATTAGGATCAGTGCCTTCTGTGTCAAAATTATCCCCTGGAGTTTCTTTTTCTAAAGAATCACCAAAATCTTTTTGATTTTGGTCTGGTGTAAAATCTTCTGGAGTCTTTGGATCCACCGCTTGGGCGGCGGCGGCCACATCCCCTTCGGCTTCTCTTACTAAGTGAGATATAAAACTTTTCAAAAACGGAACATATGATTCATCATACTCGCAGCTTGCCTGATTAGCTTTTAGAATTCTTGCAACCTCTTTGGCATGCACATTTGAATTATTTTTCGTGTTTTTGATTGAATTCTTCATTGATTTATAGTATATTTACCTCATGGACAGTACAAATACATTGAAGTCTTGTGTAGTTTTATTTAGCGGAGGCATGGACAGTACCGTTGTACTGCATCATGCATTAGCCAATTATGATAAAGTGTATGCTTTAGCTATTGATTATGGGCAACGTAATATTAGAGAATTAACAAATGCAGAAGATTATCTTACCAGTTACATTTTAAAATCTTCATATGCAGAAAAAATCAAATATTCACGCTTGCCCCTTCCAGTTAAGCTATTGAATTTTAATTCAGCATTAACAAATGATGAGATAGAGGTGCCTAAAATGAAAGAGGTTATTGGAGATCCTCAAAATAATGCTTATGTACCCAATCGAAATATGATATTTTTATCATTGGCCGTTGGAATGGCAGAGAGTGTGGGTGCAACTCACGTACTATACGGAGCAGCAAAAGCAGATGATACATCAGGGTTCTGGGATTGTACAGCTGACTTTAGAAATTATCTAAATACCATTTTATCCTTAAATCGTAGGAATTTAATAGAGATTAAAACACCTCTAATAGATAAAACAAAAAAAGAAATTATAGAATACGGTATTGAATTAGGAGTTGAGTTTGCACTGACGAGGACATGTTACACAGAACACGAAAAATCCTGTGGAGAGTGTCCTAGTTGTTCAGCAAGAATTGCAGGGTTTATTCACTCCAAAAAAATTGATCCTCTAAAATATTCTAGAGATATACCGTGGCAAAATTGGAATTGTGAACCATTATATTAAGATATGTGTGCAATTAGTGGATCTAACAATTTAGAAAAGGCGTTTGCTCTTTATAAACTTAATTTACAAAGAGGTGCCCAGTCCTCGGGTATGCTAGCAGTTGGCTCCAGAGGATCCAATGTAAGCAGAATAGCAAATACATATGATGAGGATTATATATCTCATTTTAAAAAACAATTTGCTCAAAGCCCTTTCAACTATCATTATTTTTTATTCCATTCCAGGGCTCCTACAAATAGTACAGTAACAACCTGGAGCCAAGAAACTACACACCCGTTTGCGTCTTCCAGTGGCCCAGATTATCTCGTAGCACATAATGGAATTATAACAAATTTTTCTTCTTTTGAAGAAAGTAAACATCTAACAATAGATTCTCAAATAATTCCAGAACATCTATCGAAAACTCAAAACATTGTTGAAACATTTTCAAAATACGAAGGATTGTTTACCTGTTGGATAGTAAACAGGGATAGAATACAATTAGTTAAAGCGGGCAGTTCTCTATGGATGGATGAAAATTCCTTTTCTTCTTCCAAGTTTGAAGGTGCAGAATGTGTGGAAGATGATGGTGTTATATTTGATTATAAAGACGGAAAATTTGAAAAGAGTGGAACCTTTCCGTACACCAACACTTATTTTATATGAAAAAAGTAACTGCAATTATTGCAACAGAAGCCAAGTCAATGCAAGAATTTGAAAAACGTCCAATTTTTAAATCTCTACAGAGACATTATGACTCTAAAGATCTTTTTACTTTGAATAAATTTGATTTTGTTGTCGTAAAAAACAACAAAGAAGGTTTGTCTAAGGTTTATAACAAATTTTTAGAAGACCCAAAGTATTCAAAGGATATACTTTTGTTTGTACATGATGATGTTGAACTAGAAGATGTGTTTTTAATTGAAAAATTGAGAGAATCTCCTTATGAGGTAACTGGTCTGGCAGGAACAAAAAAGGCAGACTTGAGTAAACCTTCTGGTTGGCATTTAATGAGTGGCAAAGAAGATTGGGTTGGGGAAGTGGCTCATGCAGAAATTAAAGAGGGCAAAAAAAATGTTTGGACAACTAGTTTTGGATCCACAGATTCCAGAGCCCTTTTGATAGACGGACTTTTTATTGCAGTAGACGTCAAAGCTTTAAGGGATAAATCTGTTAAATTTAATGAAAAGTTTGAATTTCATCATTATGATTTAGCCTTCTGTCTTGAGTGTAATAAAGCAAAAGTAAAAATTGGTGTGTTGCCTATAAGAGCAATCCACCACGGTCTAGGTGATAGTATGCTTTCTGAAGATTGGAAGATCAGTGCTGAAATATTCAAGCAAACCTACGGTACAAATTAAAAACAAACTATATAATAAAAATATGAGCAGATCTAGAATTTATAATGATGAAGACTATGACGGATCTTTGATCCACGAACGATTTGGTTACAGAATCTTTCGTAAAGAATACAATCCACTTGGTGTCCTTTATATTACCAGAGGCAATATGGACGTTAAAGATAATCTGATTGATTTAGAGGATAAACTATCTGATGATTTTATTTATTCTGATGATGCATTGAGCATTTGCTGGGAGATTCCTAACATGAATGCTATCGGAGCTGTATTCTTTCAGCGTCTATTTGTGCAAGAAATTGCTAACCTTTTCAGAACAGACAAGTTTGGTCTTTATGATGTTGAAGTAAATGGAGATGATTTAATGCTTCGCAAAAAGGGCATGGGGGAGAATAATAGAGAAGAATGGGGCAAAGCTAGTGTAAGCATTACCAAAGTAACAGACACAGTTGCCTTGGGTCATTTTGGAATCAATATTAGTGCGGGTGAAAGAGCACCTAGTTTTGCATTTTCTCTTTTCTTAACAGATGAGTTGGTTGAAAAGTTGGCTAGCAAAATTGATGACATTTTTTATGAAATTGTTCGGGATTGTTTTACAGCAACCACCAAAGTAATTTAATATTATGATAGTAACCCTATATACCCTACTAGCAGAACTCTCTATAACAGTGGCACAACTATTTTGTGAATTTTTTAATATTTGAAATAAAATTTAATGGTTAAGAAAAAGTATAATGATGATCTATTTGTGTACCTTAACTGGATCCTTAAAAAACCAGTTAAGGAATTACAAGTTCAAAACACTCCATCTACCTACATAACTAATAGGTGGCTGTCTATGGTAGATGCCAGTACAGCCAATATTATTAATGTAACATTTAATAGGTGGTTGATAAACAAAGCATTTAGTTCAGATAATTTAATGGCAGGAAAATTCTATAGAACATTAATGCCTTTTAATAATAAAAGAATTTCTTATATTAAGAAACCCACAGCAGACAGTTCCAAAGATTGTGAAGACATTTCCAATCTAGCCAAAAATTTAGAAATGTCACAAAAAGAGATAGAGATGTATAATCAAACCCTTGATTTATTGAAGTTTTAATTTAAATAATTTTATGATAGATAGACCCAGTAATTTAGAAGATCGTATCGGAGGAAAGGTTCAAATTGAACACTATGTTGGCGGCGAATTTGAAATGGAAGATTGGTTTTTAGATAAGGTATTGGATAATATTCTTATGGTTCAGTATGTGGATGTTAATGATGCAGGCACTGAAGTCAAAAGAGGCAGTATTTGGGTACCACTTGGTGCAGTTCAGCACACCTGGAGAGTTGCTCGAGTGATCAAAGCGGGTCCTGATTGTAAGCTAGTTGAGGAAGGCAATTACGTAGTATTTCCTAATGACAGAGGATTACAGGTAGCCAATCTCAATGGTCTTAAGAATGTAGCATTTGTTAACGAAGATCGCATCTTCGGCATCTGCAGCCCCAAACCCGAATAAAGTGAATTTATCTTCTTCTGGTCTTGCTTCTCTTCTACAAGCAAATGTTGTAGAATTAAAATTTGTAAGGAAACATCCTATTAAAAATAGACCAACAACCAGAAGAATGATAGCATCTTTAAATTCTTCTATATTAGATTCTGATTTAGGCAGAACAATTTTAAACTTCAAGCCACCAATTGGTACACCTCCTTATACCGCCAGTAATTACAATTTATTAGTAGTCTTTGACTTGTTTATGCAAGATTGGAGAGCTATACCAATAGATAAAACTGAAGTAATAAGAGTATTACCTTCAGACCCAGTTTCAGATTTCTGGGAGTATTTTTCAGTCTCTCTTGCTAAAATGTCCTCTTCACAAAAAGCAGCTTTCATGGATCAATAATGAATATTAACAACACCAACTTAGAAGAAGCCTGTAAATTTCTTTTACAAAAAAATATATCACTAGAAATTAACAATAAAATTTTTAAGTCTGGAAAAATGTTATTGTTTTACCAGAAAAATTTCTTTTTAACTTTTGTATTAAATTCAAATAAAAAGGAAAGAGATAAGGTAGAAATACCTATACCCTATGACACAGAAATGCACATAGAAGATGATCTAATTTATTTTGATTACAGAATTAAAACTTTAAGTAAATTGGCCCCTGACATGGAAAATTATTTAAAAATATATCCAACCAAAGTAATCGGAAACAAATACTGGGATACCATATTAACAATTAATGCAAACAATTAATTCTATTTTAATTTATAGTGTTTTTTCTGGTTCTTTTTATGATCTGCCAGAATCTGATGCAAGCTTACTAGAAGTTGGCCATCTTCCGTTAACCGGAAAGCCTAAAAAATGTAATAAGTGTTACAACAGGGGATACAGCGGAAGAGATTCTGTCAATCTCACCTATTCCCCGTGTTTGTGCGTGCATAAAGTGTTAAATTTTGATATTCTTAAGAAGATTGAAAACAAACACACCAAACTTTCTTGATTACTTTCCTTCAGCCAAAGGTGAGACGCCTCGCGGACAACAAATTGAAGGACTGAATGCAATTAGAAAGGCATTTGATGCCGGTAAAAAATATGTCATAGCCCGTCTTCCTACGGGGTCTGGTAAATCTCATATGGCAACAGCCATTGCTCGTTCCTCCAGACCAGTAAACCCCCAATGTAGAGGTTTACTGGAAAGTTATGAAGCGTTTCGCAAAGATAAAAACGGAACATGGCTCCACGAAAACACCTTTGAGGAAGCTCCTGCATTTGGAGCTTATATTCTGACAATAACTAGATCATTGCAGGATCAATATTTGGACCTGTTTCCGGATCAATTAGCGGTTAAGGGACAAAACAATTACCAATGTGCCGTTGATAAAAATTTAACCATTGATTTTGCGCCTTGCTTATTTACTCCAGAACTAAAACAAGAGTGTCTCAAATTAGACAGATGTCCGTATCACAAGGCCCGCAAAAACGCCATCGCCTCTCAAGATTCTGTGTTAAATTATAGGGTATTTTTTAATCTTCCCAAATTTCTTCAGAGAAGAGAATATATTATTTGTGATGAGGCCAAGGAGATAGAAAAAGAACTGGTGGGTCAATATTCAATTACACTTAATTATGCTCAATTACTAGCAGAAGAGATTTCTTTTAAAAAAATCATATCAGACGACAGCGAGGAAGCTTTTTTGTGGCTACAGGATATTTTTCTACAGCTTAAAAATCAATGCGCAGACCTCAAGCATAAATTGTCGTTAATGAATAATAAAGGAAGTGCATTAGAAGGCATTGTATATAAAACCGTACAGAGACTTGGAAAATTAAATAATTTATACAACTCGGTTTGGGATGTAGTGGACAATTGGCATGAGTGTGAATATCTAGTAGAAAGCAAAGATGCCAAATCTGTCATTTTTGTTCCTTTTAATATCAAACCAATTGCTCAACGCATTTTTAGCAGAGCAGAAAAAATTATCCTCACGTCTGCAACAATCAGTGATCCAGAAGAATATGCTAAAAGCTTGGGTATTAAGAAGAGTGAATATGCAGTTGTAGACATATCTTCTATATTTGATCCTTTAAAATCACCCATCTACTGTTCTTCCAAGTATAGTCTGTCATTTAAAACCCTAGAAGCCAATCTTCCTAAGGTTATAGATATGGTATCAAAGATATGTGAGTTGCACAAGGGTCAGAAAGGACTAATTCACACACACACCAATCAGATTACAGAAGTAGTTCGGAGAAAATTAGGTAAAAACAAAAGATTTTTGTTCCGAGAGGTTGGTGTGTCTAATCAAGACATTATATCTGAACACCGAATCCGAGTAGACGAAGACACTGTTCTTGTAAGTCCTTCTCTCGACACAGGAGTGAGCTTAGATGATGACCTGGGTAGATTTCAAATCATTATTAAAGCCCCTTATCTGCCTTTGGGTTCTAAGAGAATCAAAAAAATGTTTGATAAAAGTCCTCGACATTACAGTATGTCTATGCTAGACACATTAATACAAATGTCTGGCAGGTGTACTCGTTCAAAAGACGACCATTCAGTCACTTATATTCTTGATGGATCAGCGGTCAAGGCAATAACAACAAATAAAGATCATTTACCTAAATACTTTTTAGATAGATTTATGTAAGTAATATAATAAATGAAGCAATATACATATCATGCGGAGATAATGACCATGATAGAGCAGTTTACCGCTGCTTTTAATGATATTATTATTAAGGGATATGATAAAAATGGAAGTGTTATAGCAGATAGTAACAAAAAAGTTCGATTTGTATATGCTCCTAAACAAAGAGTATATGAAACTCTCAACACCCCAGGACCCGGTGGTATTTCTGTTCCAGTTGTTTCTATAAGTATGGCAGCATTGACCAGAGACAAAACTCGGGTCTTTAATAAAAACCAAGGATTTACGGTTCCTTTTCACACTTTAGAGAATCCAGATCAATTAATTAAGAATATTCCTCAGCCGGTTCCAGTTAACCTAACTGTAAACATGTCTATAATGACAAAATACCAGGAACACATGGATCAAATTATTAGTAATTTTGTTCCTTATTGTGATCCTTATATTATAATCTCTTGGAAGTGCCCAGGTTTAAAAGATTCTAGTGTACCTTATGAAATTCGTTCTGAGGTTTTATGGGATGGTAATATACGAACCACTTACCCCACAGAATTAAATGCCAATCAGCCATACAGGATGACTGCAGATACATCCTTTACCATAAAAGGATGGCTCTTTAAGAGCATGGAGGAAATATATAAAAAGATTTATTATATAGACAGTGACTTTACTCCAATAGATCAAAATTTTTTACTAGAAGATTTACAAACAGAAACTTTCCATTTATCCGCCACTCCTTTAATAAAGAGTGTCAGTCCTTATAATATGTCTTTTTGGACAGGTATTGGCAATCTTTCAGGTACCAATTACTTTGACATTGACATATACGGCAAATATTTCTTTGATATAAAGAATATATACTTAAGCGCTTCAAAGATAGACATGCTAGACAACACAGAGAGGTGGGATCTGTTTAGCGATAGACCACGACTCTCTGCAGACAACCCTCCATTTTACGGTGTAAAACTTTCAAATTTTAATTTAGATTCTGATCACTATATATCATTTAAAATGCCCCAAATACCTAATAAAAGTGGCACAATTGATGTAATAGCAGAAAATGAAGCTGGATACGGCAAATTAACATTAGGCAGTCTGAGACCTCCTTTGAGTTCCTGGTGTGGATGGACATTAGAACAGCCTCCTTATGTACAGGGAATTGTGGTTTCTGTATATGAAGTTACCGAAATAGATCCAATTGCGGGTCAAATATATTCAGAAGATCATACAACCATTATAGATGAATACGGAAATGATGTAATTTGGATCTAAATATATCATAGCATATGCAAAAACAGATATCTGAATTTCCTACGGTTAATGTTCCGTTACCAACAGACCTACTTTTAATAAGCCATAGTGGGATGACAGCTAATATGAGCCTTAACACGGTTGCATTGTATACAAATTCTTTAATATCAGGCAGCATCAACTCAATAAATTCCAACATTTCTAGATTAAGTGCGCTAGAACATCTAGACACAGTCACTATAGGTTCCAATGTTTTAACTTTAAGTGCTGATATTAATTCTTTAAAGGATGAAAGCACATTAATAAATGCTAATATATTGAGATTAAGTTCTCTAGAACATTTAGATATTGTTTCATTAAATTCTAATGTTTTAAACGTAAGCTCAAATATTGATCTATTAAATACAGATTATATTTTATTTAAGAATAACTCTTCTGGCAATATAATAACTCTTCAAGATCAAGTAACTGCTGTAAAAGAGACCCTCCTTGCGACCATCCTTTACAATAATACATATTTAGACGCCTTAAGTGCTGATAGTGAAACATTGCACCTCAGCAGCAAGGAATTTGCATCTGATATTAATTCTCTTAGTGGATTTTATCACACCTTAAGTGCTTCTGTAGATTTGTTAATCACTTCTACAACTGAATTAAGTGCAAATGTTTCATCCTTAAGTGCTAGTTATTTGTTAAATTCTAGTGACATTCTAACTTTAAGTGCAGACAATGCTTCTTTAAGTGCTGGTTATTTGTTGAATTCTATTGACATTTTATCCCTAAGTGCTGACAATTTATCTTTAAGTGCTAGTTACTGGATAAACTCAGGTGACATTCTAACTTTAAGTGCAAATGTTTCATCTTTAACTGCTAGTTACTTGTTAAACACTGGTGACATTCTAACTTTAAGTGCAAACAACACCTCTCTAAGTGCTGGTTACTTGTTAAACACAGGTGATATTTTGTTTTTAAGCTCTGGCTATTTAAGGTTAGAATCTGGAACATCTTTTTTAAGTGCCTGGGTAGATTCTTTAGACTTTACATCACCCACAAATCCCACCATTCAGTTGTTACAAACTCAAATAGATGCTGTTAGTTCAACTCATGATTCTGTAATATTAAATTTATCCTCATGGAATGATGCTTTAAGTTCAATGGGATATTCCCAGAGTTTAGATATTTCATCTTTAAGTGCTAGTTACTTGTTAAACACGAGTGACATTTTGACTTTAAGTGCAGACTATGCATCTTTAAGTGCTAGTTACTTGTTGAACTCCGGCGACATTCTAACCCTGAGTTCCAGTTATTTAAAACTGGAATCTGGAACATCTTTTTTAAGTGCCTGGGTAGATTCTTTAGACTTTACATCACCCACAAACCCCACCATTCAGTGGTTACAAACTCAAATAGATGCAGTTAGTTCAACTTCATCTTCCATGTATTCTGATATTACCTCACTAAGTGCTGGTTACTTGTTAAACACTGGTGATATTTTATCTTTAAGTGCAAATGTTTCATCTTTAACTGCTAGTTACTTGTTAAACACTGGTGACATTCTAACTTTAAGTGCAAACAATACATCTTTAAGTGCTGGTTACTTGTTAAACACTGGTGACATTCTAACTTTAAGTGCAAACAACACCTCTCTAAGTGCTGGTTACTTGTTAAACTCCAGTGATATTTTATCTTTAAGTGCAAATATTATTTCTCTGAGCGGAAATGTTTTGGGTTTAAATTCTTTATCAGTCACTGTAGACCTCATTTCTGCTACTGGTATATTGGACAGTCACATTAACTTTTTAACGGATGAAATACTCGGGAGAGGATCTTTAACTATATCACCCTCTAGTAATTTGTTAATTCAAACTAGTGATTCAATCAACACAAAAACATGGTCTTTTGATTGTAGTGGGCAATTAACTCTGCCCGGCACTTTAATATTTTCAAGTGCCGCAGCAAACGGGGGTCCTTATGTAAGCCCTATAGAATTAGACTTATCTTTATCTGTACAAAAATTAAATTCAGGAATATATAGACTGTCTAACGGCTCCGAAGGCCAAATTATGTATTTTGTACCCAAGACTAATTCTGTAGGAGACACTTCCACTCAGGTTTATATCCCAAATGCTCGATATTGGATTATAGACGGACTGGGACACAAATTTGCGGTCTCTTCATCCATTTATTGGGTTCCCTGGATACTTCGTGATCATCGCCTAGATCCGGTCTATGACATACTTCCAACAATAACCACAGCTATCTTTACAGACGGAGCCTGGAACGTTTCTACTGGTGGCAGAGACTAATAACAGTTGTATATTGACTTAAATATGTAATTATACATAGTATATATGGCCGACCTTCTTGCTTCATCCAATAGAAATGCTAGTTCTAATCGTAATTTTATATCCAGTATATTACAGAGATTACCTTACGTTTCTACAGAAATAGAGACAGATACAAATAATCCAAAATATGAATTATTTGATAGACTTTCTAAAAGAACTGAATATCGTTTACTAAAACAATCAGTCATAACCGGCGGGGCCATGCAGAGTGAATATGGATCTGGTCCGGGTGGACATGGATCTATTACTTCTCACAGCCCATATCACAAGTATTTGTATGCAAATATAGATACAGACAAAATCAGAAGAATATCTGAATACAGAAGAATGGCTTCTTTTGCAGAAGTTGCAGATTGTTTAGATGAAATATGTGATGAATTTATCGTCAAGGATGAAAACAATCATATATTACACTTTGATTTTTCTAATTTCTGCGACTTGGCTTCTGAAGAAAAGATTGAATTGCAAAAAGAATTTGAAAAATTTGTTACCATATATGATTTAGAACACAAGGGATGGGGATATTGTAGACAACTGCTTGTAGAGGGTGAGTTATTCTTTGAAAATATCACTTATAAAGACAAGCATGAATATGGCATTATAGGTGTATTGACCATTCCAGGAGAATTGATCAATCCGGCATATGATAACATTCAAAACAATGTTATAGAAAATTTTACATTTCAAAAACCCATTAATTTACAGCAAACCGCGGCGACTCCTTTGTCTCAGATGCAAGCAAACAAGAGTCCAGTAAATGCTCTTCAGCAACAAATAGTTACTCTTCAATCAAACCAGGTAACTTATATGCATTCTGGTTTATGGAACGAAGATCATAGCATCCGTATTCCGTTTATTGAAAATTGTAGAAGAGCATATAAGATGCTTTCTCTTTGTGAAGATGCCATCATTATATATCGTCTAGTAAGAGCACCCGAAAGGTTAAAATTCACTATAGACGTAGGCAACATGCCACCCGCCAAAGCAGAATCCTATATGAAGGGATTAATGCAGCAGTATTACTCCAAACAAGTGTATGACGGTGGAGCAAACTCTACTGGTCCGGTTAGTAATTCTTATAATCCACAGTCTATGTTAGATAGCTACTGGTTTGCAAGGAAACCAGGTGAAACCGGATCTGATGTATCAGTGCTACAAGGTGGCGACAACTTGGGTAAGTTAGATGATTTGATGTACTTTGTGGGCAAATTATATAAGAGCCTTAAAGTTCCTATTTCAAGACTCAACCCCAATGAAGCATTCAAAGACGGTGGTGAAATTCTTAAAGAAGAATTAAGATTTGCAAAATTTATTGTCAGGTTGCAGAATCAAGTAGCCGCAGGCATTAAAAATGCTTTCATTAGTCACTTAAAAATTAAAGGATGGTGGAATGAATATAAATTACACGAGTCCTATTTAAATTTTGAATTTAATCCGCCATCAAACTATTTTGCTATTAGACAGCAGCAAATGGTAGAACTTAAACAGAAGAATTTCTCTGACATGTCTCTAAATGAAGGGATATCTAATATATTTGCTCAAAGACACTATCTCCAATTCAGTGATGCTAAAATTAGTGAAAATATGGAATGGCAGCGCAAAGAAGCGGCCTTTAAATGGGAGCTTGCTCAAATTCAAAATGCAGGACCTAATTGGAGGGAGCAGATAGAAGCGGCTCAACAGGCAGCTTCTGCGGGTGGCGTCGCTGCCGACACAGGCGGAGGCGGAGGAGGCGGCGGAGGTGGATCATCAGCTATACCAGAATTTGGTTCAGCAGGTGGCACACCGGCCGCCACTCCAGAAGCCGGAGAAACTCCAGAAGCTGGTGCCGCTCCCGGAGGAACTCCAGTAGCTGCTGCTCCTCCTAGTCCTGCTACTTAAAGGATAAGTAGTAGTTTATATGTCTGTTCTACCCGTCAACTTCGGAAGCACCACTTTTAATAATAGAATCTCTAGTTACGACTTATTATCTTCTCGTATAAAACACATGCTAGGAGAACCACTGATACAAGTGGAAATAAGTGACGCTCAGATGTATGAATGCATAGACACTGCCTGTGAATTTTTTACTAAATTTGCAGGCACTACTGAAGAATTTTTAATATTCCGCTCAGATTTGTATATACCCGGAAACGGTCTTCCTATTGGCCGTTTACTTAATATTACTCCCGAATTAACAAATGCCGAAAATCCGGATCAACAACAATTTCCTCAGATATATCAACAAATAGGTGCCAACCACGGATCACAATACACAGCTATAATAGGTGACGGAATTCGAGAATCTTATGAAGTGTTACATAATCTAAACACAGAAAATATTATTGTTCAAGTATATGATAATGTTACCAATGAAGTGGTGTTTACGGAAGTTGTAATTGTTTCACCTACAATTTGTCGGATAATATTTAACGAAGCCATTAATGTCAATTCTTTTAGGGTTGTTATTTTTTCTGGTATATCTGCGTCAACCTATATGTCTCTATTAGGTAATGGAGTAGACAATGTGTTCGTAATATCACATAATTTAAATTCTCAAAACATAATAATACAGGTATATGACCAAGTAACAAATGAATTGGTGTATCCTTCTATATCAAACATTTCTCCTAATCAGAGCTTGGTGTCCTTTAAACACCCCATTGCATTGAATGCTTACAGAGTTGTTATGTTGGTCAGTGCTGCCTCACCAGGAGTTAATCCTATTTTTGCAAAGACCCACAGTGCTGGATGGGATCTTGATTTAAATTGTTACCGCAAAGTAGTTGATGTATATTCCTTTGCTGAAGGAAATAATTCAGGTATTAACACTTTATTCTCAATAGAACACACAGTGGCTCAACAAGCATATTTTGGACATTTGTTGGGTAATGTGGGTTATGATTTAATTACATGGCAATCTTTAAAAGGATGGTTAGATATGAGAGATAAAGTGTTGGCCCTCACTCCTCTATTGAGGTTTAATCCAGATACTCAAATGTTGAGAATTATTCCCGAGCCTAGCCAAAACTCTGCTGCATATTACGGTTTAGTTGGATGTCATTTACAAAAACCCATTAAAGACATAGTCAATCAATTATGGGTTTATAGATATGCAATGGCATTGGTTAAAATGACCACAGCTCATGTAAGATCTAAGTTTGGCGGCACCAATTTATTTGGTGGCCAGGTGGTGTCTTATCAAGATCTTATGTCTCAGGGCATATCCGAAAGAGATAAGCTAGAAGATGAATTAATGAACAAACACGTTGACTCCATGCCTACAAGATTTTTCGTAGGTTAATATGCGTAAACACCTTCATAAAGATTCTAGATACAATCAAGGCAAATTCCATCCTCAAAATATTGGCAAATACAAAGGATCTTTGCCAATTATATACAGATCTAGTTTAGAACTTAAATCATTTAGGTGGATGGACAGAAATCCTAACATTATTAGTTGGGGTTCTGAGTCTGTAATAATACCATATTATTCACCTATCGAATTAGAAAAAAAAATCCACAGATATTTTGTGGATTTGGTGGCTCACTTAAAAAGTAAAGATGGTACTATTAAAAAATTATTAATAGAAGTTAAACCACATAAACAAGTATCTGCTCCCACTTACAGTCCTCGTAAAGGAAAAAAAACTGTGCTGTATGAACAGACACAGTTTTTAATTAATACTGCTAAGTGGGAAGCTGCTAGGGCTTGGTGTGACAAGAATGATTATACATTCATAATACTCACAGAAAAACACCTAAAAGACTAAGCATACCCTATAAGAGAATTAGGAGAAGTTTTGCTTAAAATACCATGAGCATTATAAAGGGTTACTGCAGGCATATTATGAGCATTTTCTTGTATAGTGCCCATTGTATCCACTGGTAAATCATTCTTGGGCAAATGATCTGTCTGACTTTTCATGGCAGCCATTAAAGGCTGGAGTGTTTCATATTGATTAACGGAAGATATAGATTGCATCTGAATATAATTATACATTTAATGCATCTAAAATCTCTTTTATTTTGAGATTAAAAAATGATTTTCTTAATATGACATCTTTCAGGTATAAATATCTTTTATAATTCATATATGAGTAACAACATGTACCGTTTATTGGTTGAAGAACCCACTTACGAGGTAAAGTATCTAATAGAAGAGAAAAATCGTAATACCCCTTCTAACATGTTTATTCACGGCCCCTTTCTCATGGCCAATGAGGCTAATAAAAACAAGAGAGTTTATCCCCTAGAAGAAATGGTGAAGGAAGTTAACCGATATACTTCAGAGATGATTGATAATCATCGAGCCACTGGTGAATTAAATCATCCTCAAACTCCAGACATTAATCTTGAAAGGGTGTGTCACATGGTTACTGAGATGAAACAAAACGGTAACATATTTGAAGGCAAATCTAAAATTCTCTCAAACCCGATGGGTCAATTGGTTCGCTCTTTAATATTAGATGGAGTCAAGCTTGGAGTTTCAAGCAGAGCGTTGGGAAAATTAGAACCCGGCAGCAATGGCACCAACAGAGTTTCAGATTTTAAATTGGTAGCAGTAGATGTTGTTGCCGATCCTTCAGTGCCCACCGCCTTTGTAAATGGGATCTTGGAATCAAAGCAATGGGTATTGGCAGAAGACGGAAGTTTTGAACCTTCTTATGAAAAATTTGAAAAGAGCATTGCTTCTTTGCCTCTTAAAAACACAAACGCCTTTTTAAAAGAACAAATAATTGCATTTATTAATGCACTTAAATCCGCTTAAGGACAACTACTAGATAAATATCATTATATTTTATGCATTCCACTAACCAATTAATTTCAAAATTTATAGCACAGCTTTGTGAAAAGCAATTTGCATTTGCTAATTCCACTCTTGGAACTATCGTTGAAGCGAAGTTAAAAGAAAAGATCAAAAAGGAAGCAAAGAAACTTTCAGGTAAAAAAACGCCAGCCAAGGCTCAGTCTAAGGCAGATAAAAAGAAAGAATTTCTTGCCAGAATGGCAAAAAGTAAAAAAAACTCTAAAGGGGCATCTGGAAAGAATAAATAAATTATAACAATTGTATGAACATAGCCGCTATTCTTAAGAATATTGACAAAGAAGTTTTAAACGAAGAATCTGCAACAGCAATTGCTGAAGCTTTTGAATCTGCCGTTAATGAAAAGGTTTCAACTCGTATTGGTCTTGAAATTGAAAAGGCTTTAAATGAGCAAGACGTAGACCATTCTGTAAAACTTAAAACTTTACTCGAAACCATTGATGCTGATCACTCTTCCAAACTTCAAAAGGTTGTGGAAGCAGTTAGCACTAATCATGCAGCCAAGCTTCAAAAGGTTGTTTCTCATTACCGCAAGGCCATTAATGAAAAGGCCGGCACATTCAGCAACAAGATTGTTGCGGAAATGAGCAATTATTTAGACTTGTATTTGGACAAGGTGATTCCAAGAGAACAATTGAGTGAAGCAGTGGCAAATACTTCCGCCAAGCAACAATTAGAACAAATCAAAAAGATTATATCGATGGATCCTTCCGCTCTTAATGAAGATTTCAAGAGAATTGTTCTCCAAGGAAAGTCCAAGATTGATAATCTCCAAGCTCAACTCAATGAAACCTATAAAGAGAACATTGCTTTAAATGAACAAGCAAAGGCTGCTAAAGCATCCCTTTTGATTGAACAAAAAACAAAGGGCATGGCCTCTTCTAAAAAAGAATTTATCACTAAAATATTAAGTGATAAGTCAGTTGAGTACATCAAAGAAAATTTTAGTTATGTAACTAATATGTTTGAAAGAGAAGATAGAGTCTCATCAAATGAATTAGTTAAAGAAGCATCCAAGACAGCTGTCTCCAAGGATGCTAAAGTAGTTTACCCTCAGGTGATGACCGAATCTGTCCAATCACCTATTTCTAGTTCAGTAAATGATTATTTATCTGGATTGAAAAGAGTTCGGTAATTTTAAGTTGGAGTAATACACGGCGTATTCTCGAAAATATATGCAGTAAATAGAAAAACAAATAACAAATTATGAGTAATGTAAGTTCCGCACCCGGTTATATCAACACAAACCGTGCATCACAGCTCCTTGAGAAGTGGGCACCTATGCTTGATTTTTCAAGCGACAAAGTAGCACCCATCGAAGGTGAACATCAACGTTTGGCCACAGCCATGTTGATGGAAAACCAAGAGCAATGGTGCATTAATGAAGGCGGCAACAGCATCGGCGGCGGCGTTTTTGGTGGTAATTCCACTGGCGCTTACGGTGGTGCTCAAAGCGCATCAGACTGGTATGCAGGCGGCGACGCCCGTATGCCTAAGGTATTAATACCGATGGTAAGACGTACCTTCCCAGAATTGATCACTAACGAAATCGTTGGCGTTCAACCTATGAGTGGGCCCGTTGGATTAGCATTTGCTTTGCGTTATAAGTATGAGAATGCAGCTCTTGGCCAAGATGGCCAAGCTAACCCTGGTGGTACATCCGTAGGCAACTACGGTGGAGTAGGCAGAGAAGCAACACCTCGTGTTGCCGGAACCGCCTCCCAATCTACCATTCCAGGAGCAGTTACAGGTGAAATGGGTTATCAATACCTTGATACACGCTTCACTGGTACAAGTGCAACTTGGTTGAATGGTGCCGCCGGAGATGGCGTCTACATCAGCCCAGAAGACACTGGTATCGCCGCTATTCTCAGTCAGTATGAACTTACTGGTAATATTCCTCAGGTCACTGTTGAATTCTCTAAGACCGCAGTTGAAGCCGGCACACGCCGTCTCGCAGCTCGTTGGTCCATTGAATTGGAACAGGATTTGAAGAACATGAACGGATTGGATATCGATTCTGAATTGACAAATGCGATGAGCTATGAAATTCAGGCCGAAATCGACCGTGAAATGATTATCAGAATGCTTCAGATCTCACTTAACGCTGGTAAAGGCACTGGATATAGTTTCTGGTATGCAGCTTCCGCTGATGCCCGTTGGTTAGGAGAACGCAACCGCGACTTCTACGCCAAGGTTATCGTGGAAGCCAACCGTATTGCAATTCGTAACCGCCGTGGTTCCGCTAATTTTATTATCGCGACTCCGAAGGTTTGTGCAATCATGGAAATGTTACCTGAATTTCAATGGATGCCCGTGAATGGCAACGTGAATACCCAAGGCTCTGGCATTGCCAAAGTCGGTACTCTCGGTGGTCGTTTCACCGTCTATCGTGATACACGTACAGAAGCCCAGAATCTTACGACCCGTGCAGCTAATAACACTACACTAGAGTATGCCTTGTTAGGTTACAAAGGTACCGAGTATTATGATACAGGTATCGTCTATTGTCCATATATCCCAGTTATGATTCAACGTACAGTTGGACCTACCGATTTCAGCCCACGCGTTGGGTTGATGACCCGCTACGGCGTGGTTGATTACATCTTCGGTGCTTCCCTCTACTACCACACCATCATTATCAAGGGCCTTGGCACAGACAATGTAAACGGCAACGGTGGTAAGCTCTATATGTAAACCATTGAGTTAGTCTTTAAATACCCATCCTCACAAGGGATGGGTATTTTTTTGCTTGGATTTCCCGGTTTTACACCTTATTATAGGCATATGAATTTAAGATTTGCTCTTTGTGGAACTCACGGAACAGGTAAAACCACAGTTTTAAAGGATATATCAAATGATCTCCTAGACGTCTACAACATTAAACCCATTTTTAACACTAGCAATGCACGCAAATTGTTCAAATTAGGAGAAGAATTAAATGATAAAGGTGGAAATTTTGTACAATATGTAGTACAAGCCAGCCACGTTAGTCGTTTTGCAGAAGAAAATTGGTTCGCTGACCGATGTGTTGTTGATGGATGGGCTTATATGAATGCTTCGGATCAAAAGGGAATAATTGATCCTCAGTGTAGGGATGCTGTGTCCAGTATGATGAGGTTTTTCACTCCTTTATACACACAGATATTCTATGTTCCTATTGAATTTGAAATGGAAAGTGACGTAGTACGAAAAGATGACATAGAATATCAGAAGGAAATAGATAGTTATATGTCCAACACTCTAACAAGTTATAATAATGTCACCGTACTCAAAGGAAGTCGTGAAGAACGTAAGAATATTGTGTTAAAATATATCCATGAACTTATTCATTCTTGATTTAGATCCTAAAAAAGCGGCCAATTACTACCAAGACCTTCATATAAATAAAATTATCATTGAAGGAACACAGCTATTAGCTGCTGCATATCCTCTTGATAGACTGTCACAAGATGATTGTCCTCGTACCCAAAAAGGCACACCACGTAAACATGGACATTACAATCATCCTATGACTAAATGGGTAAGGACAAATATGACAAATTTTGTATGGACTCTAAATCATTTAGATGGTTTGTATCAAGAAAGATTGTATAGATTTGAAAAAGAACATTTTAGCAAAGACTTTATAGATTGGGTGTGGAATAATCCTCCAGAGTTGCCTCACGATGAAATGACAGAACATCCACAATGTTTTGCGGTATCTTTTCCTCAGTGTATTGTGCCTGGCGATCCAGTCCAAGGATATCAAAATTATTATAATGCTGCCAAAAGAGAATTTAAATTTGGTAATAAAATTGTAAAGGCAAATTGGACTAAAAGAGAAGTGCCTTACTTCTTCAAGGATAAATAAAAATATGAATTTTGTGCAATTTTACTCAGAAGCGGTTAATAAATTTAACACAGAATGGCAGGTTACTAGAGAAGAAGCAAAGAAAATTAAAGATGTAGATACTAAGATATCTCATGTCAAGAAATTTTTAATAGACAATCCCTCTTCTGCTAATTTTGGAAGAGTGGCAAACTGGACCCGAATGACAAAATTGGGTTACAAGAATAGTTCCATAGAAAGTGCTCAAAAATTTGAACATTTTCTTGATTATTTAGAATTGAATAAACTCAAATTTGTGGAAGAAGATAAGGATATAGATTTAAATGATTTACCAATGGACAAATTTGTGGCTGTCTATAAAGATTTAGTTCATAGAAAGAATGATTTTCAACACGGAGGAAAAAGACCGGTTTCTATGAGCCAATATCTATCTCAAATGCAAAGTGTTGCTAAAAAAAGAGGCATCCCTCTACCTCCTGATCCTCAAGACTAACAGCCTTCTAGTATATCTAATTGATTCCTTTTAGATTTTCCATCTACAAAGCGATTAATTACTTCATCCCTCGTAGCAATAAGGATGTTATTGGCTGCTGGTAATTTGGAAACAATTTCCTTTTTACCGGCTATGTCCATTTTCTTTAATTCAACTGCCACCGTGGCTTGTTTTTGCTGTAGATTAATATTATTTAAAGAATCTATAGCTTTAGTGGTAGCACCCATTAAAGAAGCCATCGCAGATATTTCTTTAGGATCTGCTCCCATGGATATGTTATTAGACAATGTGGCTATAGCATCCAATCCCGCTTGTATAATCTCTGCAGTTTTTTGATATACATAGGTATTTACATTGTTATCTGTTATTATTTCCGGTTCTGGCCGCACAGCCATTAGCATAGCAGGAGCTGATGTACTTTTTAGCTCACTGATGATATTATCTATTTCTGAATTGGATTCCATGTTGCTTTTAAATTGAAGGTACTATATTATTTAGCTATATGACTACAAAAATAACGATAGAAAATTACGGAACATTTTTTATAGACCAAAACAAAGTTGGAGAATTGATTAAATGGCTACAAGCAAATTATATAAATCCTTCTATTGGTGAAGTTGTCAATCTTCAAGCAATCAATGGCAATCAACTTATTAATGGCTAATATGGAACAACCAAACATTCTCAAAGCTCCTAAGATTGCCTTTAAAAAGTCCCACCCAGACGCCCAACTTCCTTTCAGGAAGAGAACCAATGATACTGGATATGATTTATTTTCAATTAGTGACGTATTAATTCCGGCAAAAGGAGATGCAGAAGTTCCAACCGGAATTACCGTAGCAAAGGTTCCATTCGGGGTGTGGTTCCTGATCTTGCCTCGATCCGGAATGGGATTCCAGCACGGCATTCAACCTCATCTAGGAGTTATTGATAATCCTTATAGAGGAGACCTGTCTGTAAAGTTGTATAATTTTTCAGATAAAGACTACCAGATATCTAAAGGAGATCGCATTGCACAGATAGCATACTTTCCTCTTCTGGCTCTAGAGCCAGAATGGTCAGATGAAGTAGAAAACACGGACCGGGGTGATAAGGGGTTTGGCAATTCGGGAAAATAATATGAGTCAAGCAAATCATTACAACAAACTCTGGGTAGAAAAATATCGTCCCAAAAATTTAAATGATGTGGTTCTTTCCGCAGAGGTCAAAGAGCATTTTGAATCCCTGAATGATGACACCCCTCATCTTTTATTTTACGGATCACCAGGAACTGGTAAAAGTACAATGGCAAAAGTCATTGTTAATGACATTTTAAAGTGTCAATACCTTTACATTAATGCTTCAGATGAAAATGGAGTAGATACTATTAGAAACAAAGTCATCAGCTTTGCTCAAACTCGCTCCGTGGATGGAAAGAAGAAAGTAGTCATCTTAGAAGAAGCTGATGGTCTCACAGGAGATAGTCTCCGTATACTTCGTAATGTCATGGAAGACTATGAAGGCACCACTCGGTTCATTCTAACAGCAAATTACTTTAACAAAGTTATTGAACCTATTAGATCAAGGTGTTTGTTATTTAAATTACAACCAGATCTCAAAGAGATAGTTATTAGGTGTATACACATTCTTCAGGCAGAAAAAATAACAGTAGAAGAATCTCAAAAATCTGCTCTTCTTGCACACATTGAAACCAATTATCCAGATTTAAGAAGGATCATTAATGATTTGCAAAAGTTTTCAACTTCAGGAAAGTTGATCATGAAAGAGCAGCATCAAATATCAGACATAGTAAATTATGTTTATGATAATCTTCTTTGCAAAACTTCAAGCTTAGAAATTCGAGCTAAAATTATTGAAAATGAAAAAACTTTCAACGGTGATTATCAAACTCTAATGAAGGAATTATTTGAGGTCTTTTACAATTCAAAAAATGTAAAAGAGGTGACCAAAAAGATGGCAATGTGTGATATAGGAGAGTACATGTTTAGAGACTGCACAGTACTAGACCACGAGATTAATTTTTATATGTGTATTGCCTCCTTAGAAAATCATCTCAAATAATTATTTGACCCTCTTAAAGGAAGCGGAAGAAGCTCCTTTAGAGTTTTTCAAAGTAACATTTTTTGTAGGCAAAGAATTGTCTACAGAATGATTGTCTAGTTTAGATTCCATGCGATAGACCTTAGCGGTTACATCCCCTACAGGTCTTTCATATCTGTTTGGAACACTTTCTAACGGTGGAAGATTGATACCATAATCTTTTACCTCCACGGAGTCGTAATCACCTGGCACAGTAAATTCATTGAATTCTGTAGGCCATTCAACTTTACGAGGATCAGTCCGAAGAACCAAATAGCAATCTCCAGCACCCTCGTTATCATTAGCATCTTTTACATTTTGTTTGGCACCATCTGCAACGACTCTTTTTATGAAGAATAAAACTTGATCTGCTATGAGTTCTTTTAAAAATTTAGCAAAAGCAGCACTGCCGGAATAATGCTTTTTAAAATAAGCATGTTTTAAAAATGAAGGTTTGAGTACCACGGCAGAACCCTCTCTAAATCCTCCATTTGAAAAGTGAGAAAAAGCAGTTTCAAATAAAGTTTCGAATTTGTTAAATTTTTGTTTCATATAATATAGAGTTTGTCTAATAAATATTTACCTTAATATGGCGACTATTTATTTAGATAATTTGATTAAACCTCAAAAGGTCCAATCGCAATTTACAAATATTGCCACAGAACCCGAGCCCCTACATTACACATACAGGGACTTACATTTAGACTTAGAGATATTTAAAAACATCGGCAACGGGTTAAATGAGGTAAATTCTAAAGACATATCGGCAGATTATGACATCCAAGCCATACGTAATTCTATTTACAACATCTTTACTACAAAACCAGGCGAGAAAATACTATCTCCCGGTTTTGGTAGTTCTTTAGAACAATTTTTATTTGAAAGTTTGTCTGAATTTAAAGCTAATATCATAGGAAATTTAATTTTAAACAATCTCACAAAATATGAACCTCGTATAAATGTGACTAAAGTGTTGGTACATGCTAATTATAATGATTTACAATATGAAATATATGTTTCTTATGATATTCCTGATCATGGGTTAGTAGACACATTACAAATGAACTTTAATACCACCACCCACTCTTCTATACAAATACTATAATATCATGGCCAATTTTATTCAACCAACCACCTTAAATCCCAATATAGCGTTTGATCCATCTGAATTGCGCAATAAAATTATTGATAGATTGAACCAAGGCCAGGTTTTTACGGATCAAAACTATCAGGGATCTAATTTATCTGCTATTATAGATATATTGGGGTATGTTTTCGGCACATTGATGTATTATAATAGCAAAACATCTGCTGAGTCCATGTTTTCAGAGTCTCAAATATACGAAAACATGAATCGTATAGTAAAATTAATCAATTATAAGCCCATTGGAAGATTAACCCAAAATGTACCTTTTAATTTATTAGCCTATGAATTTTTAAATTCTGCCGCATATATTATTCCGCGTTTTAGCTCCATCACATCAGGAAATACCACATTTTCATTGACTTCAGATTTAGCATTTTCTAAATTAACCAATGCAGCAGAAACAATAGCAGATGTTAACAACAATTATTTATTGCATCAAGGCTCTATAGAAGAATATCCGCTGTATAACTCAATTGGAGTTGAAAATGAAGTAATATTTTTATCATTAAATGAGTCTATTCAAATAGATCACTTCAATATTTTCGTCTATGTAAAGTCTACGGACAAAATCTGGAGAGAATATACCCGAGTTGAAGACAGATCTACCTACACAGCAAATGATAACTTATTTGAAGCAAGATTTAATGCCAATAAACGATATGAATTATCTTTTGGTGATGGAATAAACGGCTCACAACTCAAACAAGGAGATCTGGTAGCAGTATATTATTTAAATATTGACCCCCTTGCAATCAACATCGGAGCTGGAGCTTTGGACGGAGCCAGATTAATACCGTTTAATTCTATACAATTTCAAGAAATTCTATATGATACCGCAAATTCTTACGGCAACTACCTAGCTGCTAATCAATTTAATTTCATCCAGATGTCTAATACGTTTCCCTCTTCTGATTATTCCCCCGAAGAAACCGTAGACTCTATAAGAAACAATTCACCTAAAACTTTTAGATCTCAACATAGATTAGTTTCCTCTCAAGATTATCAATATTTTGTTAAAACAAATTTTAACAATCTAATATCCACTTCTCATATTGCCAGTAATGATGAATATTTGAGGGGGCATATGAGGTATTTGTATAACATAGGACTTAACAAGCCTCAATCAGAAACTTTGGTGTTATTCAATCAAGTCAAATTTGCTAACAGTTGTAACTTTAATAACATTTACGTATATTCTGTACCGGTCAGAGATCAATTATACCTATCTTCACCTCAAAAAGAATACATCTTAAATGAAATCAATAATTTAAAAACTATTACCTCTCAAATAGTTTTTATGGATCCAGAATACATACTTTTTGATTTTTACACCAAAAGGGCAGACGGTTCTTTTGACACGAGCGATATAAAACAAAGCAAATTGAGAATATACAAAAATTCAAATGTCAGAAGATCTAATTCTGCCATTTTATATGATGTTATTCAAGTAATAACCCAAGCCTTTAATAAAAGCACATCATCCTTAGGTCAAGACATTAATACTCATCAATTATCAACAGACATTCTATCCATAGACGGAATCAAATCTTTGGAAACTTATAGAGCTGATATAGACAGTGGAGTCAACGAAATTTCTTTGATGGCTTGGAATTCCAAATACCCTTCAGATGACGTAAATGTGTATACTCAATCCATACGGTTAGATTATTTTCAATTTCCTCTATTTAATGAAATAGCCAATCTATCAAATCGTATAGAAATTGTAGATTTGTCTAATTCCATCAAAGTACCTGAATTTTAAAAATGATAACTCCTACCGACTTTTCTATTAGTCCATCCTCCGGTGAATCCGGGGTCACAAATTTTGAATTAGATTCTGGTATTGTAGATACATCTTACAAAGTCACTTGGTATTTTGGTGACGGAAGCACCTTCTCTGGGCTTAAAGCTTCTCATACATATACATCTCCTGGAAAATATATAATTTCTTCAATAATATATCACGGCTCTGATGCACCTGTGTTTTTACAAAAAGAAGTTGAAATATCTTTAAATTTAAACAATTCTATATGTTTTAGTTTTATACCCCCTCCAACATTTGCTGGACATTATAATAGATATCCGTTTAGAGTCAATATAACCTCTCCTGATGTACAAGACCATTATGTAAATCTTGGGTGCCAATTTTCTCGATCCGACTCCCCTCAAGATATACCGAATAAATGGTCTTTCTTAAGGCCACAGTGGAGATTTTTTGACGTCAAAGGAAATCCAGTTCAAAAAATCAAAACAATAGACACACTTATAAAGGCAAACAGTGCAGGTAATATAGACCCTCTAGGCACCAATGTAATAGGAGTTTCTGGATATGCTGATTTTTACTTCACTGATGATATATACAATTTTGATTTAGCGACTAGCAATCAACCATACACCACAATTATAGCCACCCTAGACACTTTAGATTCAAAAGACTTTACTTTACAATCAGATTCACAGAACCTTCTCCCGAGCTTCGCAAATAGTTTAGCATCTGTTACTTGTCCTCATGTTTTTTTATGGAGAACTCCAGATTATTTAAAAATATCTGAAAATGGAATACGCAAACACTCCAATCCTAGATGGACATCTAGCAATGTGCCTATAATGGTAAATTCCAATTTCAATACGGAGGTTTATGATCCATTTAAAGAAGGTAACGGTGTTAAAGTAATAAACCCAGATTCATTTTTCGTTCATAATTTTCCTGTAGACAACAGAGATTCTTTATATTTAAATCTTCAAAGTCCTAATCATAATGTAGCATTTTTTCCTGAACCCTCTTTAGAATGGACAGATAGTTCTTATTATAAGACACCTGGATACTACAAAGGAGTTTATAACCTACAAGAAGTTAGTGCTACTAATTTACAAATAAATGCAGGGTTAACATTCAATATACCACCACTATCCGGCAATTATTACAGTCCATTGTTGTGGTTGTCTACGCCCTGTAAAAATCAATTATATATTTCAGAACATCAAAAATTTCCAGAACTGCGCAACATATCAAGTAATGACCCAGTCTATACTCGCACAGTATTTCTATCCAGTACTCCAGCTTCTAATAACTATACAATTGCAGCAAATCTTTTACCGGATTATCATGCTTGGGTGTTAGATGAAAAATTTAAAAAAATACATAGAGTATCTTCCTTTGGTCAAATTTTAACATCAATAGATATACCCAAATTACTAGAAAATTCTCTGATTATTTCTTTGTCTGGTTTGGCTGAAAATTATCTCGCCCCCTCTTTTTTAATAACTGACAGGGATAAAAATCTCTGGGTTTCTTTAAAGAATGGCATATCTTCTTTTAAATTGGATTCTTTTGGAAATTTTTTAACAGCAACCAATCCATTTATTTCCGGAGGATATCGAGAGCACACTAAGCCGGTTAATGTTGAAACAGACACTCAGAGCAATTTATATGTGTCTTATACAAACTCTTCCGAGGTTTCGGGTTTTGTGGTAAAGTACTTTCCAGACGGCACTATATGTGAAACTAGAAATTTTTTAGAACCTGTAGCCAAGTGCAATCATATAAAATGTGATAATTCAAATCATGTTTGGTTTGTACATTCTTTGGATCCAGTAAATAATTTTGACATAATAGAAAAAAAATCTGCAGAAGGCAATTTAGTATATTACACAGCAGCCAGTGCCACCAGTGCTGCTCAATTTGGGCCGTATAATAATGTAAATTATTTAACATTAGACAAACATCAAAATTTGTGGTTTACCTGTAACAATAAAAGTTTATATAAAATATCTTCAATTACATATGAAATTTCTAGCATAGAATTAATCAGCGAATTATCACCAATTGTTCCAGAAAGCAGATATGCTATTACCGGCCTGGCTTCTAATTTTAGTGGTAAGATATATGCCATTAATTCAGATGAAAATTTAGTATATGTAGTTAATGATTCTATGGTTATAGAAGATACGTTTTATATAAAAGCCTCTTCTTGTGCGGTGGGAGATTGGACTGGATTTAATTGGATTAACAAATATGGTGCTTCTATCCCTGAATTTTCTGTGGAAGAAACTTATAAAACCATATATGGCAATTCAGAACCTTTAGATTTTTATGTAGACACTGCTACAAATTATAATTTTTTAAAGGTGAATGAAAATTATGATCTAGCCAAGACGCTAAAAGGCTATGCCTTTACACCCAAATTGAATGAAAGTCCGGAATTGTTTGATAAATTTTTTGGTTCCTTATATGGTCAGTATCCATTTAAGCCTAATGATCCTGGAGTTGAAACTTATCAAAAAATTGCAAATTTTGTATCCAACCACAATGACATAGATACTTGCAATATTGATCAATTATATAGTAATTCTGAAATGGTAGATTTATTAACAGATGATTTTCGTTTAAAATATCCAGCTTCTATTCAAAGGTTGATGGATCTTGCTAGTATCAATCAAAGTAGATTGAGAGGTTCAACAGATTCTGCTGGGTTAGAATTTAATGCCCGCAATCAATCTGGATTCTTCAATAGAGGCACTCTTATATCATCCTTTTCCTATAGAGTTTCTGGTGGTATTCCCTTGGTCCTAGGAAACAAAACAACATACAATCCTTATAAATTGATATACACCGGGAGAATAGGAGGCAAACGGTATTATGACATAGACGTATTGGCAGATTACCTAGGTCTTCCTTATCCGTGGAGAAATGAATATGAATTTTATACCTACGTGCCTTCAACAGAGGGGGATCAATTAGAAGGTATAATAGACTGGAATAATCCTCAAACAACTATTAGTTTTTCTAATTCCTCCTCCAATGTTTGGTCAGGACATGAAGGAATTTTAGAAACAGTTTTTGGTTACGAACTCTATAAAGGTTTAAATCTCTTGAACGATTAACTTGTTTGCTAAATATTAGTCATGTCTAACAGCATTCAAGCTTTTAATATACAGACCATAGGCATCTGGCCTAATGAAACGTATCAAATAAATCCGTTGGATCAATACATAGATCCAAATGCTGGGTTTTTACCCGCGGAAAATATGTTTCGGTATTTAAACAATTCCTTGAATGAAACAGACTCTTTTCACACTGTAAATTATTCTGGCATAACTTACAACTTTTCTCCAATAGTTAGTCAATATGCAATAGACACCACTCCAAACTCTAAGTTTGTATGGGATTTAACCTCTCACCGCAAAAATTATAATTTTGGACCACAATTTAATTATTTCTATGCTCTGTCCAATCCAGGAACTGATGCATACTATCGCAAATATTATGCATATCTCTTATATCCAGCTCGTTTATTTCTAAAACCCCTTTCTTTGCAGAAAAATGCTTCTTCTTGGACTCTCACCACAAGCACGGTTCTAGTATCTCCTCAAACCTATTTCTTTTCGGGGTCTAGTCATGAATTTCCTTCATATCTTCAGCACACCCAACACATAAACACCAAACCCACTTTTTACCCTCTCCCAATAGACACTGCAAATAATTTTATATTTGAATTATCTGCCTGTAGGATGATGAAAGATGTTCCGGTGGTTTCTTTTACAGGAGATTTTAATCCCTACAGTGCTAGTAGATCTTTGGATCGGATAGGTGGGTGTATTAGACCAGATTCTACATTTATTTCTTATAATGTTGACTACACTCAACCCACTGGAAGCACTTCTTCATTGGGTCAAGTGTTGCCCGACACGGACCCCTTAATATCTCACGCATTTAAAACTTCTTATATTCTCAACCAATCAGAATTATCCTCTGGTAAATTACAAAAATTTCAACTGCTTCAAAATAGGCCCCAAGAAGGCACTAAAAATTTAGGAGATTCCTCTTATTGCATACTCAGTGCAGTTTTTAATTTGTCGTCTACAAATTTACAATATTTTAATTTACAGTTTATTAAGGAAAATTTTACTCATGTAAACGCGGTTACTGGCCGCGCCGGAAGCATAATAGGTGCTTCTTATATAATAGACAGTGATAAATTTCTATTTTCAAATGAATCATGTCAAAGCACGTTTACTTCTTTTCAAATTAACGGCAGTGTTAAAACCCTAGGAATACCTGTAAATTACCAGAATCTGACAAGCAGTTCTACCTGGATAACAAAATATCCTCCACATTATTATAGTTATAAAACCTCTTTATATTCTCCTAGTAATGGTTACAATAGCAAAGCAGATACCTGTAATCTAACATTCTTTCTACAAACATCTGTTTTAAATTTAACAACTTCCAATGCTTTACTTTCTTCTTTTATAGGATCAGATTATAATGCATTGACTTACAATCTCCCGGATAACAATTTAAATGAATATATTAAATTTGAATTATTATCAGATAATTCATTGTTTAGAAACAACAATTCTTTAAGTGCTATTAATTTTTATTATGGTCCTTCATTAAACGTGCCTTATAATATAGAAATTTCTCCGTGGGTTCCGGTATCTTCTGCTTGTAAGCTGTTTATAGATTATCCGGGCACCCCTTATGGTGAAACATTTTTAACAATTCGTTCCACTTTAAGCTCACCCGCTGGATATTTGGCATCTAAAGAAGCCGTAAACATCTTTTTTGCACCAAATCAAACTCAATCTGCAGTTGGTAGTCCTATTTTTCTAGATTTAATAGATCAGCCCGTAGATGCATTCGACGTTACCAGTGCCTTTCTAACGGCAGCACCACAATGGCCTACTAAAAATTTAATAGGTTCTTTTATTTCCTGGGATTTCTTTCCCAAAACAATAGGAGCTCAACTTTATTCTATAGATTCTTTAGGCAATCCTTTATTAGCACTTTCTGCTAATGAAAAAGTTGCTTTTTCTGATCTTACCCAAAATGTTAGATTGTCTGGTACAGGATTTTCGACAGTGGTGATATATCTATCTTCCCAAAAATATAATCAAACCACTTCCCTCACTTCCAACTCTGCTTTATATGACCCGTTTGTTTTAAACAAATTTATTATAGGCCCCAATTCTGTTTTATCTAACGTTAACCGCACTCGAACAATAAGCTTAACAGCATTGCTGCCTTACGGGAATCAATTGTATAGCATACCTTACAACACCCCAGTCTCTTGGACGTGGGATTATACCACAAACACTGCCCCTTCTAGAGGACCCATCAATGCATATTACGGACCTAACAAGACTCCATATGTGTATGCAACTGAAATGAGTGTTAATGTCTTAAGTTCTATTTATTTAGAAATAACTCCCACAGACAACGATTCAATTCCAGTTCTCAACCATGTTAGGGCTCACCTGAGCAGCAAAGTCAGAGTACCTGCCATATACTCAACCTATGAATTCGTTGTTGATGATTTTCCTGCTCGCTCTGTATTAAATTCAGATTTTCGTATAGGATATACAAGCTTTCAAAGCCCATCAGGAACTATTTTAGATACTGGTTTAGATCAATATGTTTTAACAAGGCCACAAGACGGAACAAATATATTATCCTTGTCTAGTTACGCTAATTCACACATCAGTCCCTCTACTACCTATGTATGGACCATTTCTGATAATGCAAACACCTTGTCTTCTGTTACGGTTCCGTATTCAAATCATTTTATTAATTATAACATTAAAACTGCTGCAACTGCAACCTACATTTCATTAAGTGCAGTCAAAGCCGTAGTTGACGCCTGGGGCAATGTCAATATAACTGATAATTCAGAATTTTTATCATCCCCGGAACATAGTGTAGAGACTAGTGTTTACATATATACACCCACTTCTGCAGAATTTTATAAGCCATTAGAATTTGTTATTTATCCCGAGTATGCTTGGTTGGGTGGTCGTCAATTAACATTATTAACTCCTTCTAATTACACCCTTTCCAAGGCACCTTCAGCATATTCTCATAAAAAATCTAGTAGCCAAACTTTTTGGGTTAGTGCTAATAAAAAATTTAACGAATATAATTACTGCATAGGGTCTTCTTATAAATTTTTATCATCGGTCAATGCTAATATTGGCCTCATAGACATTCCATATACCACAGAACTTTCTGATGTGTCTGGACTAATGATTTCTTTGTCGGGGTTTAGTTTAGCATATCCTTCATACGCATCTATATATTATGTTAAACCGGAAAATGGGGTTTTAAAAACATTTACATTCCCTATCACCGCTCAAACTCAAAATTTATCCGGTAACCCCTCATTAAATGTCTTTAAGTCAAATCCTTACATTGTACCTCATAAAATAGACACAGTGTTTAATTTTTCATTGGCGACTACCTCGTTGGATTTAGATTATACTAGAATAATAACTTTAACCCAGCACATTACAACCTCTCCTCTAGAAGCACCGGCTCAGCCTCTTAAGGATTTCGGGACTATTACCTATCTACTATCCACCGATTATTGGGCTAAGGAAATTACAGTTCCTTCTATTGACGGCACATTTGACGCCATTTCCTTGAATATAGGTGATCCGTTTGAGGAAGGGTATATTAGCAACTCTAAAACCAACCATTTATCATTCAGGCCGTTATTTGCCACGATGCCTTATCAGATACCTTCTTCAACTTTTGATAATTATTCTATATTCAGTTATGCCAGTGCCAGAGACCTATGGAGTCCGTATATCCAGACAACTAGTCTTTCTGCTACCAATGAATGGCAGACTCTTGTCGCATATTATACAGGGTCCATGCCACAGGCATTTTTGTCCACTTACATAGCTCTAACTGGCCAGGAAATATACATAGAATTCACCTCTCCAGATGAATTAGAACACCATTACATAACTCATTGTGTTACAAATTTTGGCGAGCTTAGTGGAACATTTACCCAATCAGTCTCTTCTGACAAAAATCAACCGGCCAAGTATACATACAATTCAAGTGGCTCGTTCTTTATACAATATGAAGTCTTTTATAACGATGGCACATCTAAGATTAATTTTCTTCCAGACGCCATTACAATATTTCCACAATGGACTGTATATAACCAGGAAGCCATTCGAACAATTAATGAAGCTTCTCTTGCATTTAATTATTCATTAGATCAAATAAAAATTCAACCCAATGAATGGGGTGATGTTGATATTTTTAATACAGCCATATCTCGTCTTCACGATAATTTACAATATTTGCGAGAAAATTCTCAAACTATTGACACAGATTCACCTTCTATGTTTTATGGTTGGTTGGGATGTAATTCTTTTAAAAAATCTGAAGGCATACGTTGGTATGCTAAGAATTTTGATGAATTGTTTTATGAGGATTTAAATTTTGCCACAAATTCTGGCAGTTCTAGTTTTTCCAATATTCAAGACGTGGCAGCCACTGATGATTATATATTTGTGTTGGATAATTTTAAACTGAGAGGTTTTTATAATAAACATTATAAACCAGTAGAAACTCTTTTTGTATCTTCCTCTGACATTTCTTCTTCTTGGGACTTGGAAATGGTTGCTCCTTGCAGCATGGATATAGATACAAAAACTTCAAATATATATGTCGTAGACCCACCGCGCAATAAAGTGGTTTGCTTAAATATAGATTATAGCACTCCGGCAATAAACTTTTCTGTTAATATAGGAGGTTTTGGTTCTAAAAATGATTCCGGAAAATTTAATGCTCCTTCCCAAGTAATTGTTTCTAGTGATAGTGTTTTTGTGTTGGATTATAATAACCAATGTGTTAAGGAGTATACCACAGACCTTAATTGGATTCACACTTATTTTACAGAAGATTTTAACACAGACCAACCTATTAGTATTGCTAGTACAAACAGTGGCACCGTTTATATTTTGACTAAATCTATGAGAGTATATATCTTCATAGAATCTAACCCATCAACCCCGCTTATCCAGTTTTCTTTATTAGAAATGATGTCTAATAAAGAAGATGCTATTAAAATGATATTAGACGAAAACGGAAGTTTCTTGTATATTACAACTCCCACAAAGATTTTTAAATATACATCAACTCCTATAAAAAACAGTACAACCACCTACATAGGGACTTATATAGGAATAGTAGATTTTAAATTTCCGTCTTCTGCAATTAAGAAAGCCACAAATCAGAATTTATTAATTGCCACTCCAAATGCAGTGGCAAAGGTCCAAGACATTGTGTCTTTATTTAAAATCGGGGATGGTCTTCCTTATCAAATGTGGTCTTTAGATCAATTATTACTTGATAAACAAGAATTTGCGTCTGATGTAAATTACAACAAATCACTTGTCAGATTAACTCAAAATATTAAAACATTTAGAAACAATCTCAATTCTAGATTTGTAAAAATTTATAAAAAAACAGATATAGGTGATTTATATTACTTTGCTTTAGATCCAGTACCGGTTGGTGATCAACCTCAATTTGAAAAAGATGTGGAAAATGAATCTGTAAACATAGGAGTCAACGAATTACATATTCCTCAAGTATTTAACAGAGAATTGACAAAAATTTATAATGCCTTAGATCAATTGAGATTATTTTTAAATATTTCTGATCTGTCTCTGTCTAGTGCGTCTATTATTAAAGAAAATTTTTGTTGGTCGTGGAAATCAACTGCTTGCCACAATTTAACCCTGCCATCTATTAAGGTAGCCAACGTAAATCCTATTACATTTACAGAACTTAAAAAGAATTTTCCTATAGAATATGCTCCTTCTAAGCTTTGGAAAGATGCAGTTTCTAATTGCTGTTCTTAATTTGATAAAAATAAATTATCTATAAATACCTAAAATGTTTAATTCTTCCTCCATAACCTTAAATCCGTTGGAACTCACTCAAACATTAAACAGAGTATCCCCCTTTGTATTGTCTATAAATCCACAATTTACAGATCCTCTATCAAAGTCTTATAAAATAGTATATGATTTTAATGACGGAACCTCTACAATTACCAAGATATTAAAAGCCACTCCATATCAAAAAAATGATCTTTTAAAATTTCCTTATGAAATAACAGACCCGCGCAATGAAATAGTTTCCCACACGTTTATTTTACAAAAAGAAACTTCTAAAACTTTTTATATTAATGTTAAAGTATATTCGGTCATGGATGCTATCTTTGGATCTGGAGAAACCCCAAATTACAGTGAATTTATAATAACTCTTCACCTACAAGCACCCACCCTTGATACCAAATCGATAGAATTAAGCAGTAATTTTTTTGAAGAAATTCACTTATTAAATTCCAGGATGTTTGATTTAGATAATACACTTTTATATAATTTTGAAAGCTCCAATCCTCACTATTTGTTGCCCACAGTGGTCAAATGGCATGATCCTTTCAATAACCTAAACACTGCACCTTTTCTTTTTGATCCAGAATATTCTCCAAGAGGAAGATACCCTAGATAATATGCTTAATTTTCAAAACCACACCACACCAGGAGAACTTTGGCTGCGAGATCCCAAAGGCAATAAGGCATCTGCAGCTACTTTATTGAGTAATGTTTATAATAAATACCAAACATTAAACCCCTCAATAACTTCCAACTTAAACGGCTCTGTATATCTCAATGACCAACAAATATATGATACATTTTATTCTGAATTAACCTCCAATCAAATAACTAGATTTGATACATTTTATGATAGCCTTTTTATTGAGACCAAATCTGGATGTATTTTTGAAAAGATATATGTTGATAAAGATGTAATTAAACCCTTTTCTGTTGCAGATAATTTTACAGCTAAGCACAATGTTAATCCAGGATTTTTGTCTTATGATAGTTATGTAGATTATTGGTTTGATGAATCAAAGAATTATGTATACTTTGCGTATATTTCTAATTTAAATGAAAACAAAGATTTTCCTCTCAGATTTGCATTTGCTTTAATAGTAAATCAATTTGATTGCAAGACCGGATTAATAAGAACAATTATGTTGTGGAAGGTTATCCTAGGATTTAATTCTAGTATAAATTGGGATATATTTGATTATGTATTAGAAGCTCCTAAAATTACCTTCAACTCCTCTACTCGTACTTTTAATGTTTCCTTCTTGTTAAAAAATATTGTTAGACAATTTGGATTGGTGAGTATAAACTTCAAGCAAACTGACACAGTTCAGCAAGGAACTTTTGAAATCACAGAAGTCAATGGCCATTTACCATTTTTTGAGCTAGATCCCACCAAATGTGAAGCATATCCATATGACCCCAGAGCCCTGTCTCATTATCGAGTTGTAACGGTGGCTAGTGAGAAAACAGACCCAGCTTATAACCTCAAATTCATAACTTTAGTCTCTTACAATCCCGATGAAGAACTTGTCGCTAATTATCTTGTTGTGGAATAAGTAATAAAAATGGATCCTTTAATCACAAATGGCGAAATAAAAATTACAGACCTATCTAGGGCCCCGATTTTAAGATCTAGTGATCTATTCGTAGCCGCCACCCATTTAGACGGTTCTGCTGATATAACCACCCAGGCCATATCCTCTTGCGTATTGCTTGATTATGTTCTCTCACACGGTCCCTATAATTTTGGAGCCAATTTATCCAGTATAGGAGTCCACACCAATCCAACTCTCGATGGATGTTTTGTTTGTGATATTAATGCCAAACATTACAGTATTATTCCCAGCAACCCAGCATGGCCTCAATCTCAAAGCCAACCTGAAGCACCTAATTGCACAACTGATTCTTACTATTCTAACATAGGAGGAGGAACTGGTAATGTGGTATGGGGTACAGAATCCACCATCGGCGGCGGTTGCTATAATACGGTAATGGACAGTAATTCTGTTATAGCCGGTGGTAAAAATAATATAATAAATTGCTGTGAATCCTCAATAGGTGGCGGCGGTAATAATATATCATGTGGAATATACACCACTATTGGAGGAGGAAATTGCAACGTAGCAAATCAAGAAGCTAGCACCATAGCCGGTGGTAAACTCAACCTGATTACAACTCCAGAATTGACTAATATTACATACAGAGGAGGAGTTATTTCTGGGGGCACTAATAACGCTCTTTCTGGATGTTATGGATTTATTGGCGGCGGATTTCATAATGATTCCACCGGCAACCACTCCGTTATAGTTGCTGGGGAATGTAACAATATAGATTCACACCACAGCTTTATCGGTGGTGGAGAATTTAATAATATTGCATCTGGTAATTGCAGTGTTATAATAGGAGGAGGTTCCAACATTATATCCGGCGGCGCCTCTATATTAATAGGAGGAACTCACAATAATATTAATGGAATTTACTCCGTTGTAAATGGTGGCTATACTAATTCTATAACTGGTGAATATTCTTATATAGGCACCGGAGATCATAATCATATCTCTGGGAACAATTCTTCTGTAGTGGCAGGTGTTTGCAACTTTATTGCAAGTGATCATTCTTTTATAGGAACCGGTCTGTGTAATTCTGCCATTCAAACCCATGCTTCAGTTCTTAATGGCAGGTGCAACAATTCATTGGGTGAGTTTTCGGCAATTCTTAATGGGCAGAATAATGTTGCTTTAGGATCTAACTCAACTGTTCTTAACGGGTGTGTTAATACTGCATCCGGAAATTGTAGTTTAATTGGTGGCGGCTGCTATAACATAGCATCTAATGCATATTCAACTATTCTAGGGGGTCATCATAACTCAGCAAGTGCTGTACATTCTTTTATAGCTGGTGGAAGCTATAATAGCAGTAATTCCTATAACAATACTTTTATATTAGGATCAACTATAAGTGCCACCAGGGTTGATTTTACTTACGTAAACAATTTAAGTTCAGGAAATGAAATATATGCAGCCAACAATGTTTGTAGTATTAATCAATGTGCCACAGATTGCATAGGTTCGGGTAACAACATATGTGCCACTAATACTATATGTGGAAATTATATATGTGGAAGATCTTGTGTAAGCACCCCTCGTTCATTTTCTTCTATTTGTGCATCAACCCCTTTAATCAGTTCTCAGTATGCATATATCTCAGAAAAGTTGTATGGCAATATAATATATGCTAACAAGTGTGTACACACCACAGATATAGAATCTTCCACTATAACCAATATAGGCACTCTTACAAATGTGGGCCAACTTACAAGTGTTGGGTCCATTTGCAATTACGGAGCATTTAACAACACTGGCACCATGTGCAATACAGGATATTTCCACAATGAAGGAACTATCTGCAACACCACTGGGTCTATATGCAGTAATAGTGATATAGTGGTGGGTACTACAGGAAGATTCTTATCGGGCGGTCAAGATTTATTAGAATTGTTTAATTCTTACACAGCTGGATCGGGGTTTTATAAAACCCCTTATGTGGTTCAATTTATAGGAGATGGTGTCACTACAAAATTTAGTGATTCAAATTTTCCCAGCATAAATCCAAATAATTTTTTAATTTCTATAGCGGGTTTAATTCAAAGACCTTATATAGATTTTACCAGCAATTTATCCAACAAAGGATCTGTGGTATTTTCTTCACCTCCACCAGCTGGGCAATTAATTAATATATACGCCAATCAAAGTAGTGAAGTGGGTAAGAGTATTGTTGGATTTTATAATCCTCAATATACAACCTTCATTGCGGACGGTACCTCCTTGGATTACTCTATTCCGAGTGAAGTATATAATGGCACAGACCCTAATGGATATTTGGTTTCTGTGACTGGATTGGTCCAAAGACCCACTACAGACTTTACAGTGTTAAGTGCTAATGATGGCTTAAATGGCATTATACATTTTGTAGCCCCTCCACCCTTAAATGGAGCAGTAACCATACATTCATTTAAATTTTCTACAATTTCAATTTTTAATTCCATATTTAATTATCTCTCAGCTAGTAATTTTAATATTCCCATATCTTCATTTACCGCGCCTGGAATTACAGCTGCTCATATAGTAGCAACTTCTGATATATATACTCCTTTTATAAATGCCACTCGTATAGCGGGTTCTACTGTCAGCGGAAATCTTACCATTACAGGTAATTTATCCACTTTAGGGACTACGACCTTCGTGGGTTCTATAATATCAAACACTAGTGCTTTGAGTGTGATAAATTACGGACCTTCTCCAGCACTGTGGGTGGGTCAATATAGTACAGCTGGGGACATAGCATCCTTTTATGACTTAGACCAACAAAGAGAGGTGTTGCATGTAGGAGGCATTAACGGTATTAACCCAAATGTTGGTATTTTAACTTCCACTCCCAATAAAACATTAACTGTAGTGGGAGAAATTAGTGCCACCGGAAGTCTTTTCTCTTCAGGAAACCTTAATGTAACCGGTTCGGGTATTAATTACATAAACGGCAATGTTGGATTAGGCACTTTAACTCCTCGCAGTAAATTGGATCTTAATGCCGGAGTTATAGCCGGAGTTGCTAATATTAGAGGGGTTTCTAATTCTGGAGCTTATTCTATATGGGGTGGTTTAGGGACAGATGGAGCTATAGATGGAGGTTATGTACAATTGTATGGTAGTGCTCACACTGGTTATCCAAATTTATTATTATTTGGAAACTCTTCTTCCAATGAAACAATGCGCATTGCTTCAAACGGCAATGTAGGAATAAACGATACTGCTCCCTCTGAAAAGCTATCAGTCACTGGTAATATTAGAGCCACAGGCACCCTCAACATAGGAGGTACCAGCTTACTCCATGGCCCGTTATGGTTGGGTAGACAAGACGCTTCATTGGAAGGAGGACAATTAACTTTTGCCAAAGCATTAGATAATACAGAAGCTTGGACCATTGATGTTTTCGGAAATGATGCATCTCCTCGTTTAAGATTTTTTACTTCTAACGAAAAGATGACCATTTTAAACAATGGCAAAGTTGGAATAGGAACCGCTGCTCCTACTAGAACATTAGAAGTAAACGGAGATTTCCAAGCAACTAACATTTATGGATCTTTAAATGTAAATCAAATAGCCGGGACTCTTTTAACCTCTCAAGGCGGAACAGGCGGCGCCACCGCTTCAGCGGGTGCAAAGAATTTATTAGACGGGATAGGCACTGGTACATCTGGTTATGTTTTAAAAACAGGAGGTGCTGGAAATTATTATTGGGCAGCAGAAACGGGAGCCACCGTCCAAGTAGGAACTCTTATAAATTCTACTCGGGCGGCATGGACGGCCACGGCCTCTCAAACTGTATTCACGGCCCCTTCTTATACAACCGGAGCCAATCAATTAAGAGTATATGTTAATGGCGTTCGCCAAACCACCAATGATTACGCAGAAACATCTACAACTTCTTTTACATTAACAGTTGGTTGTAATGCTGGAGATTATGTTTTAGCAGAGGTGGATGGATATTATACATATCCAAACATAGCGTCTGCAGTAGTGTTTAGCCCCACAGGCAATGTCGCTGCTATAAATGTTCAATCTGCAATAGCAGAGCTAGATACAGAAAAATTTGATAAAACTGGGGGACCTATTTCCGGGGATGTAACAATGTCTGCTGCTAAAATAACCTTAGCTGCAGGAACTACCACTAAACCGCCTTTAGTGTTTTCATCTGGTGCAACCCTTAGTAGTTTATTGGCTGGCGCCGTGGAATGGGACGGTTCTAAACTATATGTCACATATACTGCGGGCCCTACAAGAAAAACAGTGGCCACAGAAGATTATGTAACCACGGCCTTAGGATCTTATGCCCCTAAAGCAGCTCCTGCTTTCACAGGAGCTTGCCAAATTGGTGTAAGTGGAACTAATGGTAGTCTTTTAGTTTACGGCGACATAAATGCCACAGGCGATGTAATTGCTGCTTATGCCCCCTCAGATATAAGACTTAAATCTAACATAGTTCCTATATCCGATGCGTTAAACAAAATTGATAAAATTTCTGGTGTTGAATTTATATGGAATAATAAACAGCAACTTTATAAAGGCAAGGATGTGGGAGTTATTGCCCAGGAAATAGAAAAAGTCTTACCCGAAGTGGTAGCCGTCAGACATGATGGATATAATGGGGTAAAATATGAAAAAATTGTGGCTCTATTAATTGAAGGTATTAAAGAATTAAGAAAAGAAGTAGAGGAGTTAAAAAGAAAGTAATAAATTTATTAAATTATGACAAAAGTTAAAAGTTCAACATTAGATTTAACAAATCTTTCAGCAATAGCCGCCGCCACCGGCGGAGCCACCTACACAGGCGCTTGGACCCCTGGGAGCGGTGGAACTTTTGTTTCTACTTCTTGTTCTGGAAATGCAGCAACCGCTAGTGCTTGTACCGGCAACGCAGCTACAGCTACAAATGCAACCGCATTGCGCAATGCTGCCACCACCGCATACATACTCGCAGCTCTTTCCGGTGCTAGTACGATAGTACAAACTGACACATACGGGTCCATAACAGCCACCGGAGACGTAACCGCATATTCAGATGCTAAACTTAAAGAAAATGTAAAAACTATTGACAATGCTTTGGATAAAACATTAAAATTAAGAGGAGTCTATTATAATAAAATAGATGATCAAACGAAGCGTCAAAATGTTGGAGTTATAGCCCAGGAAATTAAAGAAATTTTACCAGAAGTGGTACATTGCGTTGATTCAGAGAATGAAGATTCTATTTTATCAGTTAGTTACGGCAACATTGTTGCTCTTCTTATAGAAGCTATTAAAGAACAACAAAAACAAATAGAAGATTTAAAGAAGGTTGTTACTAAGTTAAATAAATAATATGAGTTTCGTCAAAGCCACTTTAAATATGTTTGAAATTCCACTCAGTGGAGTTTTAGCCGGTAAAAACTCTGTAGTCAATCATGATAACAGTTTCATTATCGGATCGAACATGATGTCAACATCAGCAAATGTTTTATTTGTTAATAGTTTAAGTGCTTCTGGCAAAATTTTTGGAGTTACTGATGGTAGCATGGTTAACTCTGTAGGAGGAAAAAGAGGCAATGTAACCTTAGAAATTCCGGATGTTAATTACCTGGAAACAACTTTACAAAGTATTGAGCAAACTCTTTATTCTAAATTAGATTTAGTAGGAGGTACCATTGTTGGAGATCTTACAGTCACGGGAGGAATATCTGCACAGGGAGGAGTTCATTTTGCCAATACCATATTTTCCACAACCTCTTCTTTAAGTGTGGTCAACACTGGGTACGGCCCCGCTCTTTATGTATATCAAGGCAAAGGATCTGGAGATGTCGCTTCTTTCTATGACGGTGACGGAATAGAAGTTTTACATATAGGAAACGCAAAAAATACAGCAGGGCTGGATCCATCTGGGGTCATTGGGATTAAAACCTCTAATCCCAACAAAACTTTAACGGTTGTGGGTGAAATCAGTGCTACCTCAGATATTACCACTTCTGGTAAATTTAAAGGAGATGGAACTTCTTTGACATTGCCTTTGGCAACCTCTGGTCTTGCAGGTGTATTTAAATTAGGAGCTGGGTTATCTTTGGATCCGAACGGCGCTTTGAATATTGCCAATATTTTCACCGGTGCCACTGGAGCTACGGGTCCCATTGGAGCCTCTGGAGCCACTGGACCTCTAGGAATTACTGGAGCTACGGGACCTTCCGGGCCTATCGGATTTTCGGGCTCTCCTGGTCAAACAGGGACCCAAGGATCTACTGGAGCCACTGGATTGGGCGCTACTGGAGCCACTGGCATTCAAGGTCCAAACGGCGCCACTGGACCCTTTGGTGCCACCGGCCTTGGAGCCACCGGCGCCACAGGCATTCAAGGCCCGAGTGGGGCGACAGGTCCTCAGGGTATTCAAGGAACTCCTGGAGGAGCCACTGGGCTTCAGGGTCCTACAGGAGCCACGGGATTAGGAGCCACCGGAGTTCAGGGGCCAGCCGGCATTCAAGGGGCCACTGGAATAGGAGTTCAGGGACTTAGTGGTAATCCAGGAGCTACTGGAGTCATGGGTCCCGCCGGGCCTGTAGGTGCTACTGGAATAGGTGCCACCGGACTTCAGGGCACTATAGGAATACAAGGAATTCAAGGTCCAAGCGGGGCCACGGGTATTCAGGGTGCCACTGGTTTAGGAGCAACCGGCATTCAAGGACCCACAGGTGCCACGGGAATACAGGGTGTCTCTGGTTTATCTGGTAGTCTAGGACAAACTGGACCCACAGGTGCTACTGGTATTCAGGGAGCCACAGGAATACAAGGTGCTACTGGTATTCAGGGAGCCACTGGTGCAAACTTAGACAGTACTAAACTTCCTCTAGCAGGTGGAACCATGACTGGTGGGATAAATCTTCTCTACGTCACAGAAACATATGCAGTCCCTTCCATTGTATCCAATGCAGTTGCTTTTGATTTAACATCTGCCTCTTTATTTAGATTAACTCTAAATTCTACAGTCACTATAACCTTTACAAACACCCCAACTGCTCCAAAAGTTTATAGTTTTGCTTTACAGACTATAGGAGACGGAACTGCTAGAGCCATTACTTGGCCCACTACTATTAAATGGCCAACAGGAGTTGCACCCACCGTAACATCTACTCTTAATAAAGTAGATACATACAGCTTTCTCACATCAGATGGTGGCTCCAACTGGTATGGATATATAGGTTATCAGGGACATTAATTATGAAATTATATTGCTTAGTAGAAGACAGAAAAGATGAAGAAGGTAATGTTTATAAGAGTATAAACCAAGGTCCCACAGAATTGCCGCAAAACACTTCATTTGTTTCTAATTTAAATTCTTTAGACGAAACCTCTCTTAAAGAATTGGGATGGTTGCCTTATAAAAAGCAATCAGAAGACAAAGAAGTTTATGTTTCTTCTAAATATGAAATTTTAGAAGACAAAGTAATTGAAATTATAGAAACCAGAAATAAAACCGAAGAAGAATTAAACATTGATAAAGAAAAGAGAGAATATTATCTATGGCAAGATTTGAGAAAACAAAGAGATCAGTTGTTGTCTGAATCTGATAAAATGGTCATGGTGGACAAGTGGGAAAAAATGAATGAATTTGAAAGAGAAAGGATATCCACATATCGTCAATCTTTAAGAGACTTGCCAGATTTAACCAAAGATCCTGCCGAAGTAAACTTTCCAGTTCTTTAATTTTATGTCTTTCTTATTTGCCCAGCGCAGGAGTTTTTCGAATTCTTTGTCCGTCAAAGGCCTCGGAACATTTAATAGAATTGCAGCGACCGACGGCTGTTCTTTGGCTCTTAAAAGTGATGGCACATTAATTGGATGGGGAATTGGCCCTCACCTTATCATTCCTTCTAGTGCTAATTCAGGGGTGGTGGACATTAAAGTAAGCCAGCAAGGTTGTTTGGCTCTTAAAAGTGATGGTTCAGTGATAGGATGGGGCACTAATTGGTATGGTGAATTCACCATTCCTATTGGAGTTAGTTCTAAAGTGGTGAGTATTTCCCTGGGCGGCCATCATTCTCTAGCTCTTAAAAGTGATGGCACTGTAGTTGGCTGGGGGGATAATAGTTACGGCCAAATTACTATTCCTTCTAGTGCCACTTCTGGTGTGGTGGCTATTGCTTGTGGGTATTACCATTCTCTAGCTCTTAAAAGTGATGGATCTGTAATTGCCTGGGGATTTAATAATTTTGGTCAAACCACTATTCCTATTAGTGCTAATTCTAATGTGGTTGCTATTGCTGCAGGTGGCTTCCATTCTCTAGCTCTTAAAAGTAATGGCACTGTAGTTGGCTGGGGGAGCTATGTTTATGGAGAGCTCGCCATTACAGATTCTAATGTGGTGGCTATTGCTGCTAGTGGGAATGTTTCCTTGGCTCTTAAAAGTGATGGCTCTGTAATTAGTGCCGGACAATGGGCGTTCTACAACGCCAATACCAATCAAATGTATTATGTCGGGGTCACCAATCCCACTAGTGTTAGTTCTGGCGTGGTTACTATTGATACCTCTAGTCGAAGTTGTTTAGCCATTAAAAGTGATGGCTCTATAATTGGTTGGGGGGATAATAGTGTCGGCCAAATTACTATTTCTACTACAACCCTTTCTAGAGCAGCCTGTGCAAAAAGAATTGCTGCTGGCCGCACCCATTCTCTAGCTCTTAAAAGTGATGGATCTGTAATTGCCTGGGGATTGAATAATTTTGGTCAAACCACTATTCCTTCTAGTGCCACTTCTGGTGTGGTGGCTATTGCTGGCGGCTGGCGCCATTCTCTAGCTCTTAAAAGTGACGGCTCTGTAATTGCCTGGGGAGATAATTTTTATGACCAAACTACTATTCCTTCTAGTGCCACCTCTGGTGTGGTGGCTATTGATTGTGGGGATTACCATTCTCTAGCTCTTAAAAGTGACGGCTCTGTAATTGCCTGGGGATATGGTGTTGACGGTCAAACCACCATTCCATCCAGTGCCACTTCTGGTGTGGTGGCTATTGCTTGTGCCCAATATTATTCTCTAGCCCTTAAAAGTGACGGCTCTGTAATCTCCTGGGGGCGTAATAGTGTCGGTCAAGCCCCCATTCCATCCAGTGCTGCTTCTGGTGTGGTGGCTATTGCTTGTGGCGTCGAGTATTCCATGGCCCTTAAAAGTGACGGCTCTGTGATTGGTTGGGGAATCAATATTTACGGGACGTCACCCGTTATTCCATCCAGCGCGCTTTCTGGTGTAGTGGCTATTGCTTGTGGTGGCAACCATTATCTAGCACTTAAAAGTGACGGCTCTGTAATTGCCTGGGGATATAATAATTATGGTCAAACCACCATTCCATCCAGCGCACTTTCTGGTGTAGTGGCTATTGCTGGCGGCAGCGAGCATTCCATGGCCCTTAAAAGTGACGGCTCTGTAATTGCCTGGGGAAATAATAGTAGTGGTCAAACCACTGTTCCAGCATCTTTAACTTAACAGAAGAGTTATACTATCATAGTTAACCATTCTTGATAAATAGTATAGATGTCCGTTTCTTTTAATTTTCCAGACCTCAACACTATTCAATGGCTCCCAGTTAATTATAAAACTGTAGGCCAAGATTATGTTACTAAATTTACTACTTTAAAATTTCAAGACGGAGTAACTTTTGGGTTGAATGAATGTTTAAAGAATTTTAAAGATGCATCATTTAATAAGAGCACTGGAATGTTCTTAACTGACATTAACACTAGTTCTAACATTTTAGAAGATGCTAGTAACCCCGACGATATTAGCAATCTGGCTCAAATTTTTACACCCATATGCACAGTTGATTCACTAGACAATAAATTAATAACTCTATCTACAACCTATGAATTGTCTGCCACATCTCGTGTGGCTATGGATTTATTTGGTAAAAATTCTAATGCTCAATCCTCAGATAATTTTAATTTTATTTTCTCTAAAGATTTCACACATGTATTAAACAACGCAGAAGAAAATTTTGTTTCGGTAGAAACCACTTATTATAGCAAAAACACTCAGGAAGTTCCTCATCAATTTTTATTAACTTGGAATAATATTAATAATAAATTAATTTTTCAACCAAAAATACATCCAGATAGTAATAGTCAGAAATTTTCTTATCTATTGTCCGATGATGGTATTTGTTTATTTAAACCGGATACAAACTTTTCTATACTGGTAGATAAGGATTCAAGCTCAGATACTTTTGTTTTTAAAAACTATACACCGACTCCGAATGAAGCCCTTCCTCTTTCTTCCTTTTTAAAATTTGTTTCTTATAAAATCCAGCAACTCTCTCATTCAGATATTGTAGACAGCCATTTGACTCGGTATGCAGTTAACAAATTAGACTATCAACAAGAAATAGTCCCAGACCCAGAAATTAATTCTGAGCCATATTCTCAAAATTTCTTAGGCATTTTTCCAGTAGAGAAACCCGTAATTGAAGATGATAGAGCTACCTACAATTTACAAATACACGGATTAAAAAATTATCAAACCCCTGAATACAATTACTCTTTTAATAAAAATTATGTAGATGGATACAATGGAGTTCATCGAATATATGATCACATATTTTCCGGATCCAATCAAAAAGAAGGTCTTCTTAATGTCCATTTGGGGTATACCGCAAATACTTCAGAGTTAACATTTTTAAGAGACCAAGAAACCCCATTTAATTTTGCCTCTACTTCTTTTAGAATGCCTTTGAGTAGTGCGGGCCTTATAGAAGACGGAGCCATTCCTGGTCATCATCCGTTTGTTTCTGATCGCATATACTTTCGCCAAATGGATTATAATGGACAAATACAGGGAGTGCCCCAACCTCCTAGTATAAACAAATTCACCAATACATGGTTATGTGCTTGGTTATCTGGGTCTAATAGCAATGGTTCATTATGGATGGATAGATTTTATAATGCAGCTTATTATACTTTAGACCAAGCCCTGACTTCAAACAATTTAATTTATCATGATAAAATAGACCCTTCTCAGAGTTACATAATAGATGTTCCTTCTACTATGTTTTTAGAACCAGGAGCCTTTTATAGATACTATCACAGTGGTATTAAGACTAGTCAACAATATGTGCCTTTTATAGACGGAACCTTCAACTCTCCGCTTGGATCAAAGGTACTGCATATAAGTTCTTGGAATTCTAATCCTTTACAGGACAATTCTTTATACCAAAACAATGGTTTAATACATCCTGTGGGTTTTTTGAACAAAGAATCTGATTATTGGGATTTGACTGGAGATAATCATGTTGTGTTTCCATCTAAAAGTCAATTATTAGAAGAACATCACTTTACAACCTCTTTATGGGTCAAAGTGTCTAACTGGTCTAATATTCAAGGGAAACAGATATTCGGTAATTTCTATGACAGTGGATATGGCCTACTCAATGATACATCTTTAACAGCACCTTTATTATCCTTTATAGATAAATCTACCGGACAACTTTATAATTTAAATTATAAATTTAAAATTGTAAACACTTCTGATACTCCTATAGATGCCTTAACCAAAAATATTATCACCGTCAGGCTTCCAGATTTTACTTATTGGGTATTTGATGCCAATAACGGAACTGGTATTAAATTTGACATTGAAGGAAGGAAATTAAAATCCACCACTCAAAGATTTTTTAGAATAGCTCAAATAGAAGTAGATGAAAATTCAAATCTACATATATTTCAACCTTACAAAAAAAGAGTAATTGTTTTAAATCAACATGGTGTTTTATTAAACAAACTTACTTATCACATTAAAAAAAGAGCCTCAGTTCGAGTGGAGCTTTTTAAATATCAAAATTTTTCTAAAACATCTGTTATTGAAATTTTTGGAAATGCTTCCGTGATTGACAATGAAGGACACATCTGGCAAGTGTTAGGCAATAACCTGTACAAGTCAACTTACAATGCAATTTCAGATGTTCATGGGTCACCGACATTTTTTGCGACTCTGGGAGTTACCCAACAAATAACCTGTGACTCTTATAACAATATATGGATATTACACGATCAAGATAAAATATCCATTCTTAAAGCAAATCAAAAATCTTTTCAGACCTTTAGAATGGGCAAACGCAAAGGCCTTCCTGAAGACCCTTGTTTAAAAAATTCTGTTAGGTTTCGATATCTTAACTTCGTCAAAACACCAGAAACTAGTACAGTAGATTGTGAGGTTCAAAAATATAAAGATTTAGCAATATTAATAGATGTAAGAGACAACGAATTAATGTTATTAGATTTAAACGGAGATCTCCTCACTCGTTTAGACATGACCACATTGTATGGATTAAAATCTTCCGTTCCAGAATTTTGTGCGGATGGTGATTTTACTGGATATCAATTATTGAGAAGATTTAAGAGCAATAGTAAAAACATAGGTTGGAAATTTTATATAGCAGAAAAGACTGGTAGATACCCAGAAACATTATCTTTAAAATATGACAGTTCTTTACTGCATCCCGGGTGGCATCATTTTACTTTTGTTTTTGATGCAGAAAATGGAGTTGCCTCTTATTATATAGATTCTGTTTTAGTGGATCAAACCCCAGTAGACAAAACCAAACAATTGTGGTTTGATTATCGCTCCTCTTTATTGTTAGGTGCAGAATCTGTAAAAAATAGTAGTTTAAATGATTTAATTAATCTTCAAGATGCTTATAAATTTATAGGGCAAGTTGCAGATTTGAGAATTTATAATAAATCTTTATCTCAGGGAGATGTTGAACAATTATATTTTAGTTTTAAATATTCAGACAATCGCAAACCGTTAATTTGGAATATGTCTACAGGTAAACGAAATTATATCGAAAACATTCAACACTGGTTTCAATTACAATTACCCGGAAGCAAGAGTAAATATTTTAACATTAACATTCACAATTTAAACACAACACCGGAAATACAAGCTCTTATAGAAGATGCTATAAGAAAAAATATATCTAAATTAGCACCTGCCTATACTTCTTTGTATAAAATAAACTGGTCATAACCCATGAGTTCCATTCCAAACATTCCTACCAAATTTAAAGAAGGTTGCTCTTTGATATATCTTATAGATGAAAATCAATGTGTGGCACATTCCAGAGACACCATTAATAACAATATTTCTTCTTTGTCTAGCAATTTGCTAAATCTTGAAAATTATGCCCAGTATTGGAATACAGCATATTCAACTTTTTTATCCAACAGTGCTTCCTGGTTGATTGCATCTTCTCATATACAACAATACAATAAATTGTGGTCTGGGACTTATACCACGGTTAATGCTTTAAGTGCTAGTTGGTACACTCCTTTTACATTATACTACCCTCAAATTGTTTTAATAGATACCTGGTATAGCAATCCAGCCGCCTATACCGGCAAGCTTATTCCCGATTGGTTAACAACAAATTTTCCTCCTTTAAAATATGCCCCTTCACAAATAGTATATATTCAAGTTAATCTGTATCAGCAACAACCCTTTAGTTTTAGTTTTAGCAGATCTCTTTGGGAGGGATGTGCCCCTCAAGGAGGTGCCTCATTTGTTTGTAATCAAGAATGCGGAGACAGACCTAATAGAGGATGTAATCACCATGACGAACATGCTGGTTGGGGTGCCTGTGATAATGCCTTTGATCACTGTGGGGTTTCTGTAAGAGCTTTAAATTCTTCTTTCTCTTGCGGCAGTTCTGGCGGAAGACAATTACAAATAAATAAAAACTTAACATCGGTAGACACGAGTGTTGCTCGAATTTTAAAATTTACCTATAAAAACATTAACAATACTTGGAGTTTGATATAAATGTACAACTTTACCGCCATAGGCCTTTCTTCAACTATAGGTGACTCTTTGCCTCTTGTAAACCAAAATTATGAATTTTTGGATCAATGGACTGCAAACATACAATTAAGTGCCACTCAATATTGGCAACCTTTGATAGATTTGTATAATAGACATTTAACAGATTGGAACCAATCTTTAACACTGGCTCAGCAAAACTCTGCAATTTGGACCAGTGTTTCTACCACAGTTGAAAGTTTTAGTGCAGCGTGGCTTACTCCATTATCTCTGTTTTATCCCCAAATATATCCTCAAAATACAGATCTGGCCACCGTTAAAAATACTATAACTGCATGGCTCAATCAAAATTTTCCAGTATCAAATGCATTCACATCTGCTCCCTATTATGTAGAAAATCAAAAAGCAATTGTTTATAATTACAATTATTATATAGCAAACATTGTCAATGAAAAACAAACAATTGTAGATCAAACTACCTGCAGCACGCAAGACGGTGTTTCTGTAATTAATTGTCGTAGTGATTTAACCGGAACTGCATTTTGTAGTAATGGAGATGTGGCCTGTGATGGTAATGGTAGTCAATGTGCTCATAATGAAAGTGTAAGTTGTTCATTTAACGCCGGTCCCTATATTGTGGGTCAGGGATATAAAACTGTAGTAGTGCCCAGAGATCCTATAAGAACTATTGATGATGATGGTAATACTGTTCTCACGGCTCAATCGCCGATAACTACCACAGTTTATGGCAATTTAAGTAATACAGGCCAATCTTATATACAAGCAAATATAAGCACCTATTTTGTAAATCAATCCGAAACAACCTCTCTTAATTATTTTAAATTTATAGTCAAGGACTGTCAGTGGGTTTATGTTTCATCCTTTTAATAGATAATTCAATATGGCAAATAACCGACAATTCACCTATGAAATATTTGAACAAGATTGCTTAGGCAACAGTGCTGGAAAACATAATTTTAATAGCTTGAGCTTAGAAACTCAAATATGTAATTTGTCCAGTTCTTTCATGTCTCCTAATAACTTGTTTACGACTTCTTTAAGTGGATTTTTGGCACAAGTAGATAAACTTAAACAATTCGGAGATTTAAATAGATTTAATAAAACCTTTACCACAGTTTCTTTGTTAAGTTCTTATTGGAATGTTCAAGACTTTTCAGTTTTATACCCTCTCAATATATCCAGCCAAGGAGGCCAGTCAATAGTAGGCCCAACCTCACAAACTCCAGCAACAGAATTAATTTCATTGGCTCAGTCTTATTTAACTGCCAATTTTCCTAATAGTTCTTATACACCAAATACAAGAGCCAGTGTAAACATGTTTGTTTATAACTATCCCTCTAATCCGTATGATCCCAATATTCTTAATTCTGTAACAAATTCTAATGAATTTTCCTTTACAAACAGAAGCATGAATGTTTCTATGTCTAGACAAGACATACATCTAGAAAAGGGAAACATTTTCCAATTTTCAAATATTAACAATAAATGGGCCAGCATTAATGTATTAGGACCCACCGTTGTCTTGGACTCAACTACCAACAGAAAAAAAATAACATTAACCATCAATTCAAATCAAATAAATTTTAATGTAGGAGACGTTATTAGAAAGATGCCAGAGTATGTGCAAGGCCACACAGATGTCGTGCTGACTATCAATAGTGGGGTTATAATATCCAGTGGTAGACCAGAAGATGCGGCTCTTTCAATAGCTAATCTTAGTAATGGAGATTATGTATTTTTGTTTAATAATGGTATTATTATTGGATGTGGTGGATCCGGCGGTCAAGGAGGTGATAGTTTGGATACAAAAAACACCAAAGGTGCTGCCGGCAGTCGCGGTGGACCTGCCATAGCCGCTTTTGTTCCTTGTACCATAGAAAACCACGGGCACATTTATGCGGGCGGCGGCGGCGGTGCCGGCGGAACTGGTGGTTTAACTGGATCAACCTCGGTCGGAGGCGGCGGCGGCGGCGGTGCTGGAATATACGGAGGCACAGGTGGTCGCAGAGGCACTAACATCATTTATAGAAGTAAAGGGGTATTTGTGAATGATGGTTTGCCAGGAGAGCGTTCCTTAGGTGGCATAGGAGGTCCGGGTTTGTCTACAGATCCTTTAGCTACGGGGGGTAATGGTGGTAATATCGGTAAGCCTGGATTTAAATCAGATTCAGCAGATGGAGGGCCTGCGGGATATTATATACTAGGAAATTCAAATGTTTTCTGGGCTATTACCGGTGACGTAAAAGGCGAGGTGTCTTAATATAATATATGTTTGCCTTGTTTAATACAAATCTTAATTTTATAGGTTATTCGCCAGACATTCAAGACCAGCCCCATATTTTAAAAAAAGAAATACCGGAACACCAAAGAGATCTTAATGTTTGGAAATGGGAAGGAAATTATACAGATGGAAAAATGGTTTCTATTTTTGAAGAAGGGATTCCTCAAGAAGAATTAGAAGAACAAAAAAGAATGTTTAATGATTTAAATTCAAAATATCCAACCGGAGTTCAGTTGGTTAATATTATAAGACAACTTAAAAAAATAGCAGAACAATCTGAACTTCAAGATGACAGGTTTATGGACATGGCTGAAAATGTTTTAAATGTTATGGACAAACACGATAAACATCTTAAATATGTTTTAACCAGAAAGAAATTTTTTAATTAAAAATGAATACCAAAAATCCAGACCCCTATTTATTTTTCAAATATAATCGTGGCGTGGGAGACCTCGTTGCCAGCATTCTACATTCAAAGGCCTTCGGGTGGCTTACAAAGAGAATTACCGGAAAAGATAAACCATGTACCATCTGCTCCAAAAGAGCTGATGCTTTAAATACTTTATTTCCTATACCATTTTGGAGATTGTTTTTTAAAGATGTCGCAATCATGACCGAATCTTTAAGTGATGATCTTCGTCGTGCCGGATATCAAACTTCCATGACATCAAATAGATCTGAGATATCTTCCATGAAAACAGAATTTATTCCCGAAGAAGGAAACAATAACAAATCTGTAAATTTTAATCCTTTAAATGATATATTCAATGATGAAAAATTGGCAAAATATTTCTTTATAAGCTCTAGTGATCAGGAAGTGGATCATTTATTAATACGCACACAATATTTTAAACTTAAACCTTAATTATGGAAATTACCGTTATACGAGCCCCTGAGGAAAATTCCTTGGAATCTACACAATATTTTGGATTATTGTTATCAAAAACCTTGACTCTAATACACATGACTCATTGGTATATTTTAAATCCAAATATTCATGAAATATTGGGAGATCTATATGAAGACTTAGATGGTCTATTTGACAAACTGCAAGAAGAGGTTATAGGCACTACTAAACTTCAAGGCAAGCCGTTTCCATATTTTTCACCTGATTGTTTAGATATAGAAAATTTAGATCAATATAAAGGTGACAACGTAGATCTTATGGAAACCTATCACAAGACTACCACAAAACTTATAGCCATATTAAATTCCTTAGAATTTACCAATTATATAGGTTCTGTGTCTTCTGGACTAAACAACACCAAGGAAGACATCCTTTCCCGTGTTAATAAGGCTAATTATTTATTAGCCATGATACAAGTATAGTCAGTACCGTACATACCTTCTAAATTCAGATCTGAATGCGGTTCATACCAGCCATTTCCTTGGTAGATATCTAATACTTGTTGGAAGTAGTGTTCATATTTTCTAGCTATCACACTCATGGAGTAATTAGCATTTGCCCAGGCGGCACATGTATAGGGGTTAATGTTTTTAATATTATTAATAGCCCATATAAAATCACCCATAGTTCTTCCACGATAACCCGTAACTCCGTGAGGATTGACTTCTGTAAAAGCTCCCCAATCAGATGAAATTACCGGAGTTCCGGACATGTGGTATTCTACTTGTACTCCTCCAAATGGTTCTATGTAGGTGCTCGCAATAAAACCAGCCTTTGCCTTAGACATCAGCTTTCTTCGGGTTTCAATATCTGCGTAACCTATACATTCAACATGAGACGGCCATTCTTTGAGACCCACATTAGAAGGATCTCCCTGACCTGCTATAATTAATTTGTGTCCAGTTTTTTCAGTGGCCTGAATGGCTATGTCTACTCCCTTGGCGCTAGTTATTCGGCCCAGAGCTAAAATGTAATCATCTTTCTCTGCTTCAAATGTAAATTCTGTAGGATCAAAATAATTGGGAATTACAGTATGATACCAATCCATAATACCCATGGCCACAGCATTCACTCCACACAAAGCATGCATTACTGCATAAGACTCATACACCTTGAAACGAGAAAAAGAATGTGGATATCCAATACCTGGTTCCACCACAATCAAATCCTGATTAGCATCACAGGCACCCTTAACTCCATATCCCCAAAAAGCTAAAATAAAATCATTCTTTTGTTTTCGTTTAGCAATTTCTTTTCCGGCTCTTTCATTAAAAACCGTATGAGCATGATCCCCTGCATTATGCTTGAAGAAATTTTTCTTCCAATCATAATTGCCATAAGCAATCTCTAAATCTTCATCAGTGGTGACTGTAACATGTTCATCGGCATCTACCACACTATCTGCGTGTCCATAATGAATAAGAGTGTGACCTCTCCCTTTCATCATCCTACAGAACTTGACAACCTTTTGAGTAAAGGCACAAGCATTATATTCTGGGGAACTAACGGTGTGTGGTAGACCTAGGACATGAAATCTCATAATATTATATATAAGATATTCATTCCTATTTTCAACTATTCAACTAAAATATTATCTTATAAAAGACACCCCAATTTCATTACAATTATACAAATTACCTGCATATGCAGCCTGAATTCTACACGAATTAATTGTTTTAGAATCAGCAATCGTAGAACGTGCTCCAATTGAAAGACCTCCATCAACAGCGGTTGTACTATAATAAACACCACCTTGTATGACATAGTATGCATCAATCATAGGAGATGTAAATGTTATAGTATAATCGCCATTGGCATTACTAACAATATGGTCTACATTAAATGAGGCCTTTATCATAGATCTGATTGTCAAGGTTCCTGCTGGCGCATTACCATAGTCGAGGCTTACTTCGAATGTATAACTGTTGGCATCGAGCTCTGTAATAACACGGCCAACACTAGTGTCCCATATACTATAATCAGGTGACGAATTAGAATCCATCGCATTAACTATTTCTGCTATCATACCCGTGGAATAACCATGAGATGTATGAGTAACAGTCACCAAGTTCCCGCTTCGGGTATAAGGCTTGGTTGTTTGAGGCACACCACAAAAGGTTACCCAAGCTTTTGTTGAAAACCGAGTATCACTTCCCAACACAACCTGGTCACCTCCCGCATTGGTGTCTGGTGCAGCCGTATCCACTAAGGCAGCTGTGCCCAAAGATAATGATCGAGAGGATGCATAAGTTACTAATCCAGTGGAATTGACTTCTATAACGGGAATTGATAGAGATAAATCACTTATGGTTTTTGGAACATGGGTAAAATCACCAGAGGGCACACTAATAGAAGCATTTCTAAGATTTGACACCCAGTTAGTATTGGCTGGGCTATTGTATATAATACCCGGACTAGTAGAATTTCTCACCCATTTTCCGTTTCCATATACTCCACTATATGTTGCACCCGGAGATGTTCCAGCCGCCTGCCACGCAATTCCGTCTGTGGTACTGTACCAAATGCCTTGGGTTCTTAAATAAAGTATTCCGTTTTGTTGAACAAAGGTTGCTGATGTGCCCAATCCCGAGACAACCAAGTTTCCTAAGGCAAATCTCTTTAGGTCGGAAGAATAATACACAACAATACGAGCCGTTGAACTTATGTATTGAGTGGTTATTAGTATATACAAAGAATTGTAGTATACAATGCTAGATGGACCCGTCGTAGACCACCCAGTCAAAGCTTTAAAATGTTCTCCATCTGTAGAATCTGTAATTGTTCCTGCATATCCAACACCAGTATATTTGTTGTTGACATATAATAAAGAATTAAATAGAGGAAAATTGTTATAAAGATTTGCGGGGCTCCGGGTGAATAGATAATCAGGTGGACTAATTCTTTTCCAATTGACCAAATCTGTGGAAGTGCAAAGATAACTGCCACAAGTAATCCATCTACCGTTTAAATACCATATACCATATTGAGTCATCGTTGACCAATGGGATGAGGTCAGGCTAGAAGAAATATTGGTATAAAGATCTGTCAAGCTAGTTGGTGCTGCTACGGTCGTCCAAGTTATTCCATCTGCAGAAGATTGCATTATGACATTGGTGGTACTTGCATTTAAATAATAACGCCCATTCGCATATGTCATGGAATTTACCCCCACTGTGGTAGCGGGAACTGAATATGTCCAAGTAATTCCGTCTGTTGACATATAAAATCTTACAGTTGTACTAGAAATAATACAAAATTTACCATTCAGAAATTTTATGTTTGCAACAGTTCCGGTCCACGATGCTATTGTTCGTGTGGTCCAATTTATCCCGTCTGTTGAAGTTGTACATTTGCCAGCGGAGTCCACCATGACAAATGTATTATTACCAAAAACCACTCCTTTTATATGAGTAGCTAAACCGCCTGTAGCATAAGGAATAGAGCGCCTAGTCCAGGTCAGGCCATCAGAAGAAGTTGCAAAAGAGGTTCCATAGGATCCCGTAGGACTCAGTCTGTAATTACCGGCGGTTACAAACAGTCCGTTGCCGTAAGTCACGGTATTTAGGCCGTATAAAAAACCCGCCGTTGTTCCGGTATCTGCCGGAGAGAGGGCATTATAAAGTAATCCACTGACATATATTTCAGCCCAATCTTCCCCGTTGGTAGAAGTGTATATCCCTCTTTTTGTGCCTGTGCTGCTGCCGCCAACTGCCACATAAAGCCCGTTTGCATATGTTAAATCCGCAAAATTAAAAGTACCAATAGAGCCACCTGGTGCATTTCTTTCAAACCAGGTATTAGAATCTGTGGAAGTAATAAGCCTGTCTATTGTAGAACCCATTATTATATATTTTGAATTTAAATATTGAGCGCCCGGACTTATACTAGTAAAATAAGCATCTAAAGTTCCACCATCAGCGATATTGTTTACACTTTTAATGACCCAATTAATGCCATCAGAAGATATGTAAATTCTTCCATAAGATGCAGATACCACAAATTTTCCTTCATTATAGGTTATAGAGTTTGCAATAGTTGAAGAAGTTAAAGGAACTGAATACATTCCAGACAAAGAAATAGTCCAGGTAACTCCACCATTTAAAGAATAATAAATAGTATCATCACACACCACAACATAGGTATTTGACCCCGATGCATAGGCAACTCCGGAAAAAGTTCCTAAAAAATTATTTGATTTCCAAGTTATTCCGTCTGAAGAATTTAATTTGGAACCAGAACCCAGAGCCCATATATAATTTCCAGCAACTGCAAAAGAAGAACCCAAATCTAACCCACCAGAAATAGTCCAATTTAGTGCATCTGTAGAGCGAGCATATGAGCCAGAATCTATTGAACCGTCTTTATTCTGCAATCTACATATATAAAGATTGTTAAAAAATTCTAAGTAACGGGCAGTTTTACCACCAAATACATTAGTGGTGTGGTTCCAGGTTGTCGTGTCTGATAAAGATGCAAGTGCGGCTAATCCTTTATTATCAGTTGCCAATAAAGGGGCGTATGGTTTTTCGGAAGATTTAACTATGGAAGTAATTACTCCGTACGCTGCATTCGCTACATTTCCGAAAAGTGGGTCCTTTTCTGCCCACACTCTACTCAATCTTCCTAGAGTTAAATCTATATAAGATGACACAATACGAATCCCGTCCGTGTACACCACTTGTATTTTATTTGAATCTGGTGACAATGATAAACAAATAGAATCATTTTGAATAGGATAGGCGCCTTGTGCGGCTAAAATGCCTATATCATTTTCACTGTTGTATAGAGTTAATCCAGGAGTGTTAGGGTCCATTATAGCCCACCCCAAACCGTTAAGTTGATAACTTGTATCAAATCCTCCATCAATACCGTTTTTAAATATTATACTAGAATGGAATGGAATTGTTTGGCCCACATTATCATCTAAATTATACCCGGCTACAACAAAATAATGAGCATCTGTTTTTCCGGTTTTGACTCTTAAATATCCAATATTTCCTATAGCACCTATTCTAAGAGGATGGGTTGAACCATATAAGGCAGCATAGGGGCCTATATTTTCAGCTGCCGGATCAGCAAAATTATATATTGACTTCCATTCCATATACCCCCCATTGTTGCCGGTGTTCCAATTTATACCCGTTGAATGATATAAAGAATATTGAGGTACCACAGTTGCGGCAATTGATTGAGTAGGTTCACCATTGCGAGTTAATGCCCAAAAAAATTCACCATTATATCCAATTTTAGCAATGCTTGGCAATGTCCCGACGCCACTATTTATATGCAGTTGCAAGTTCTTCCATGTTAACCCATCCGTGGAACTGTAACCATATGAAAAAACAGCAGGGTCTCCGTTTACAATTTTTATAAATTGATTATCAATACAAAACATGTTAACTAATATTGCACTATTAGGGTTGAAGTACGCCGCAAAATCATGTAAACTATAATTCCAGGTGATTCCTCCATCTAAGGATACAGCATTTGCGTAATTAGAAAAACAGATAAGAATTTTTTTATCACTCTGTGCAACACCTACCACAGAGGGAGCAGTCGTCTGTCCTTGGAAAACTCCAATTTGAGACAACACAATTACATTATCCTGCCAAGTAATTCCTTCATCTGTGGAAATATGAGTTCTTATTTGAGGAGTTATTCCGTCAGCAAGATATTCTATTCCGGTATCAAAAAACAAAAGCCCGGCAGTAGAAAACCCGTAAGACCCCGCTGGCGAAGGATTTAGAGCAGACAAAGAACCCACACCAGAGCCGGTTACAATGCCGGTTAAGTGGCTGCCGTCTCCGTAAAGAGTTGTTGCTGAGACATAAGAAGAAAAGGTACCAGAAGAAATGCTTAAATTTGAAGGATATGCACCGGTGGCTCCAATAAGCCCTTGTATGCCTGTGGCTCCTGTGGTCCCTTGTATACCTGTAGCACCTAGCCCAGTAGCTCCAATAAGCCCTTGTATGCCTGTGGTCCCTTGTATACCTGTAGCACCTAGCCCAGTAGCTCCAATAAGCCCTTGTATACCTGTGGCTCCTGTGGTCCCTTGTATACCTGTAGCACCTAGCCCAGTGGCTCCAATAAGCCCTTGTATGCCTGTGGCTCCTGTGGTCCCTTGTATACCTGTAGCACCTAGCCCAGTGGCTCCAATAAGCCCTTGTATGCCTGTGGCTCCTGTGGTCCCGGTAAGTCCTTGTATACCAGTAGCACCACCGGGTGTGCCTTGTAATCCAGTAGCGCCTTGTATACCAGTAGCACCACCGGGTGTGCCTTGTAATCCAGTAGCGCCTTGTAATCCAGTGGCACCTATTCCAGTAGCGCCTTGTAATCCAGTGGCACCTTGTAAACCTGTAGCACCTCCCGGCGTCCCTTGTATACCAGTGGCTCCTTGTACTCCCGTGGCCCCAGTAGGACCACCAGAGGGACCAGTAGATCCCACAGGGCCCGTGGCTCCTGTAGCACCTAGTCCCGTAGCCCCTTTTAGTCCCATGATGCCGGCAGGGCCACTGGGCCCCGTTGATCCAGTAGCTCCCAATGATCCTGTGGCACCTGTGGGGCCTCCTGAAGGCCCCGTGGCCCCTAAGGGTCCTGTGGCACCTTGCACGCCTGTAGCACCAGAAGCTCCTATACCCGTAGCACCCGTAGCTCCTATACCCGTAGCTCCAGTAGCACCAGCGTGCCCATCTGGTCCAACATTTCCGGTTAATCCCATAGGTCCGCTGGGTCCTGTAGAACCAGTCAATCCAGTGTTTCCTGTAAAGCCAGTCAATCCAATAGGCCCAGAGGCTCCATCAGGTCCGGTCGGTCCAATAGGTCCTGTGCTTCCTATAGGTCCGTCTAATCCAGTGGGTCCAATGGGACCGGAAGGCCCGGAGGCACCCAGAGGCCCAGTGGCTCCTAATAATATAACATCTCTTACAACACCGGCTACGTAATTATTAATAGCACTCAACGGTAATGTGCTGGTAATATTGTTGTGACTAGCCAAGAGCACATCAGTCGCACTCGGATTGGTCACTAAAGGAAAATCTCTGATGGTTTTATTACGCATATTATAATTATATTTAGATCCAAGCTATCGGTTTTTGATCATCTCCCGTTAAGATGTCTTCTAGATCATCTACAATGAAATTTCCTTCGGTGTCTATATTGAAAGTTATGTATATTGGCACACTACTAACCATACCCATTAAGTTACTAACTTGACACACATAGACCCCCGAGGTTTCTGGCACAGATTTAAATATTTTATAATCAGTAAAGGCGCCACCAACTATGGGTGTATTATTATGATACCATTGATAACTAAAGGGTTGTTCGCCAGATGCTATTATAGATAAGGCACAGAAAGATCCTACATTAATACTAAGAGCAGAAGCAGTCTGAAATATAATAGTAGGAGGCAACTTTTTAATATGTATCACTTCTGTTTGTAATTGTTTATACAAGCCGTAATCATTACCAAATATGTCACATCTCCATTGAACCATGGTACCTTTATTGGCTAATAATTTATTAACATGAGTTCCATATACATCGGATAAAAGTTCTTTTCTGTAATTAGAATCCGAAGTTTTATCTTTCCATATTACATTATTATCCTCATTAAATTTCCAAAATTGAAAATCATCTTGCTGACGCGCCAAGCCATGAGTGTTATAACCTAATATTTCATAATCAGATTGATATGGAGTAAATTTTTGGTTTTCCTTGGTTCCTAATATAACACCAGCCTTGGCACCAGATCCATAAGGCTCCATTATCCATTTGTTATCTATTCCATCTAATACAACGGGAGATAATTGATCCTTTTTAGTCAATCCTCTATTGCGAGATCCATACTTTTTGGGATCCAAAAACACCGCTTCACTATTAGATAAACTTATAGCCGATAAATTAGTTTGATTAACAGAATAACTATACCCTCTTCCTCTGTAGGTAGATACTCCCAAATTTTCAGGTAACATATACCCACCTACTTCATTTTCTGTTACGGCTAAATTAGGGAAAGAAACCGTGGCTGCGGTCGGAAAAAATCTATTATCCAAATTTGCATAAGGTTCCGCAGGTTCTATAAACACACCCGAATTGAAAATTATATAATTGGATATGCATCTGTTTTTTAGATACAAATTTTCAGAATAAGAAAAAGAATTTACAGCATAATAATGATATCTTGCTGGTTTATATTCAGAATATCCTTCTAATAAAATATCACTTAGTTCTGTAGAGCCTTGTATAATACAATCTAGTTTATTAGACCGTAAAATAGATTCTAAATTAGAATACTTCTTGTCAAATATAATTTTATTCCATTGAACAGTATTAATAGTAACATCAAAATTTAATGGTTGATCCCACCCTAAATCCAAGGCTCCAATTCTATTGTATTGAACATAATCCCCAGTGTTTAAAGACATGACAGAAATGTCTGGCTGATGGAGAGGCACATAATCATATACAAATTTAATTTGCCCAGCATAAACCACTGGGTTTGTAGGAACCTTTGCCCAAAAAGGTTTTGCCCCAAAAGAAGGGCCCACATTTAGGTTTGAAAAATTACTCATTTCATAATCCCAACCATCCAATTTAATATTGATAGTAAATGATACACCCGGTTGATAAAATTCCACACCAGCAAAGGTGTCAATGTAGGAAGTGCCGCCTTGATGTTCGTATATTAAATAATCATTAGGTCTTAATATAATATCAGATACCAATGTAGTTTCTATCCAATTACCACTTTGATTTTTGATAGCCTTGCGCCACACCGGATAGAAGGGCACACACCCATTTATTCTTGTAGATATGTAACTTATAAAAGAATCATAATTTCCGTCCCCGGATACAAGATATTTATAAAGATTAAAATGGGTTTGATCTGAAGTAGCTATTTGTTCCATCAAGCTATTAGTTAGAGATAATTCTCCCATACTAATAGCTTGAATTTCTATACCTTTATTTTTATATTGTTTTGCTAAACTTACAATATCTGCGGAATCTTCTGTGGTAGATACCCCATCACTAATAATAACAATTTTTTGTATAGCACCTTTTTGAGGCGAATTTAAAGCCCCACTCAATTTTGATTGATTCGCCAGTGTAACATTAAGACTACTGCATAAAGTTTTTAAATCTAAAAGAGTTTTGTCTAATCCAGGAGATGTTGGATTTAAGATATTGTCACACAAACGCAAAGCAGCTGAAAAGTTAGTTTGATAATCTGGAAATTGAGTGGGACAATTTAAAGCTTCTATTTGAAGATTTAGTTCATACTCTTCATTGGTAAGATAGTTTACCATTACACTATTAGCAGCAAATCCTACTATAGCAACCTGCACAGATTTTTGTCTATCATAACAAACATTTGAACCATCATTTGTGCAGGCATTAATAAGCTTAGAACATATAGTGTTTACAGCCTTTTTAACTTTATCAAAATCAAAACTTTGAGATCTGCTATAGTCTAAGGCTATAACAATGTCATACTTTACATCATTACCATCACACATGATGGCATTTAATTTTGGATATATGTAATTGCAAACAAAATAAGGTGAAGATTTGGCAGATATAGTATTACCAGCACCACTGGAACTATTAGTTCTAAGACCAGATCTGCAATAGGTATAACGTCGACCGGTTTTCAAAATCATTCTATCACCTACTTCAGACAATGTAGTATCGCTGGTTTTCCATCTACCAGTACCAAACCCAATGTTTCCATCTCCTTCAGTTTGATCTAATTGAAAGAAGGAGAATTGTGGGCTATCCTTTATATTCAAGCCTCTCGTGTCTACCCAAGAACCTATAGTAAATTTATCTCCAAGACCAAAAGGATCTGCAAACAGATAGTCTGCTGTGCCGTTATAATCTGTGACCTTATTCCCTTTATGACCAATCGGTGAATAGTGTACGGCTTTACAAGAACATTGAGTCCAATAATTTTTATTAGATAAAGAAACCGGGTTAACAAAGTCTTGGTCTTTGTAATATTCATGTGGATATGTTTTTCCATACACACAATTCTTTTCATGGTTAATATATTTAAACACCTCATCAGCAAAGGTATCTTCTCCGCACCATATGAAAGATATCTTCTCATTAGCATTTGCTTTAAATGATATAGAACTTTGTATTGAACCATCCACAAAATGAGAACATTCAACGGCACTCATTTGGCCATAAATCATTATGTTTTGGGTGGTTATGTTTAAGTGACTCACCGGTTCACTTCCGTACCAGGCAGCTTCTGTTGCTTGGGTAACATCACCTCTGCTGTTTAATTTATAAATTACATCTGATGTGGAAATAGTCTGCCCGGCAACTGCACCGGCCATAGCATAAGAAGAATTAACCTCTGATAGTCTTATAGGTAAACAATCATTTTCTGTGAAATTGGTAGGTAAAGTGTCACCAGTTGTGAAAGTTTGTACCGGCCATTGTATATTATTAGTCCCCTTGATGATTGCTAAATCTGTTCTATCAAATTTATAAACAAATGATATCTCAGTATCTATCCCCGAGTGAATTTCCGGAGTTGTATAATCATGAGTTCTTTTTATAATGACATCTGCTTCATCAGAAAATTTACCCGCAGTGGCCCCTCTGTCTATTAAAGTACTTTGATTTAAATAAATGGGAAGGGAAGCTGTTAGAGGAAAATTTGTAGTATAATATTTGGTTAAAATGTCTACTTGTTGTTCGGTAGTTAAAGCTTTAAAGAATTTATCATTATTTCTTTCTAAATTAAAGTTTTTGAAAATCATTTCTTGGGTATCTAGGTCATACCCAACAAACGGATATAAAAACTCTGTAACCTCTCCGCCTTTTAATATGATATTAGTTCTACCGTTTACTGGTAAACTATATGGCCCTTGTAACCAAGCTCCTTCCACTGTTCCATTTTTATCAGAAAATAATAAATCAGAATTTGTGTAAGTCGAACCCGGAGTTGCTCCGGATTGAATAAAAGAAGATTCTTGAATGTTTATAGGTGAATATGAATTATTATAAACATTATGTTTTAATTCTTGATATCCACTTGGCCATAAAAACCAATTATCTCCCTGAGCCATTCCTACATTTAATATAAAATCTGGCTGAGCCACTTCTTCCAATTTTACAGCAGTAAGACCGTACAAGGTTTCACCTAAAAATTTTTGACTAATGGCTATTTGATTATTGATCTGAGAAGTTTGGCTGGATAAAGAGGGGTTTGAAGTTACATTAGAAAGATAATCTTTGAATATGTTAGAGAGTGGAGTGTCTGACACCCTGTCTAAAAATCTAGTAGAAATCATGCCAAGTATTTCCTTTTCAGAAAAGGGATTTACATCATCTTTTAATGGTAAAAAATCTTCTATGTGGCTATAATCCAGATATTCTTTTACATCAACACTCGGATCTGAGTCATGATAATTTGCAACATCATGCAGCTCTTCTAGTTCTATAAAGAAATCATTTTTTATAGAACTTAATTCCGGAAACATTGTTTGTATCGGCAATGCCGGAATTTGAGTAACCAACCCGTCCCTTTGAGTAAAGGTTCTCAATACATAATCATATAACAAAGACTCTAAACCTTTATTAGAACCTATTAAATTAAATTTATTTTTAGCTCTTTTAACAGACTCTCTTTTTGAATTTAAAACTTTGGCCACCTCTGTAAGTTTCTTGGCAAAAAAAGGAATTGCTAAAATAAGATCTTCTTGATTATTATAATCTATATCTTTTATAAAAAGATTAGTTTCATTTTGAGCAAAAATAAAATTAAGATCTTTAATTAACTGTATAAATTCTTGTTTTAATGCCTCCTTAGCTTTAGATGAATGCTGATTTTTGTTATTGTACCATTGTTTGAGGTATTGTATATAAGCAGATTCAGAAGCCCCGTGAACATCTGCATAACTCTGTTGCATTTGCCATTGGCTAAAAGTCCATGGTGTTGAGTTTTCAGAATGATTAGACATTGGTAATATTTATATTATAAAACTAAAAGCCTTCGAGAATTACCATTAGAATCTTGACAGGTTATATATCCACTAGCGGATGTTCCGTTAGAGAGAGATAAAGGTTGTGTTGTATATGCACCGAACCTTACATTTGTTCCTAAATCTATATACTTTGTATCTGTCCCAGGGTATAATTTTAATCCAACCTGGTCAGAACTGTTTTCTGCCCCATTTACAGAAATAAGACTATGACCGTTAGAGTCAGCGCCAGTTACCCTAACATGACTCACCGCAGAATTTGCATTAGAAATTTCAAATTGAGTAAAACTATTATAGGTGTTAAACAATATAGAATTAGAATCTGGAGTTTTGATGTATAATTTTCCGACACTAGAAGAAACAGCCGCGTTATCATTCCAGGTGGTTAAGCTGGTGTATATGCTAGAGGTTAAATTGGAGCTACCATTTATAACCCCGTACGTATTAAACTCCATACCGTATCTTCCGTTACTCAAAGCAACTGCATTATAGCATTCTATTTCTCCAGCTGTCTGAGCATAAAAACCAGATCTTGTATTTAAACTAGAAGTAGTATTTTTAGCATCTATTTGTGAATTGGAATAAGAATTATAACCATTGGTGGTATTATAAGTTGCTTGGGAATACTTAGCATTTATTTGAGAATGGTTTTCAGCCAAATAACCAGCTAAATTGTGATTTGAATTGGCATGGTTGGCCGATATATGAGAACGGTTACTTGCATAAAAACCATTTCCATATGCACAATTTTTAGTCTCTACATAGTCTGCTAAAATAACTGAACCTCTATCTGCCATTACTCCGTGTCTGCAATTATTAATAATAACATTGGAACCTAATTGTATAAAAGCTCCCCCATCAGCCTTAATAGCTGCATAGGCATTGGCGGCGTCGCCCACGCCGGTTATTGTTACACCGTTTATTAACCCAAAAGAATTCCCGTTGGTACAGGTTATTAAGTCAAATCCAGGAATTAAAGGATTGTTCATTAATAAATTAACATTAACTGGAGTGTTTACATCTCCTATAAGTTGTATATTTTGACCATATGGATGATTTAAATTAAGAGTTTGGTTTAAATTCCAAGTGCCTGGACCTAATTTTATTTGCACAGTTCCTTCAATGTGCCACTTTTTAATTTTATTAAAAATGTTTAATATAGAACGATCCGAGTCAACGTCGTTGACGGGATTTATTACTACAGTTGAACCATAAGGAACAAAAAGTCTTTCTCCTAAAGCTGCCAAAGAAGCAGTGGCTAAATCTGTATAATCATTTGTCGTATAAAATTGCTCAAGTTTGTCGTTAACTGAAACGTCAGGTTTTGTATCAGTTCCTTCAAACCTAACCAATCTGGCAGCCAAAGACAAATCATCTAAAAGATCATCCAAAGAATTGGCTAAATTCTGGGTACTAATTTTTACCTCTACATTAGTTGTACCCGGTCTATAACCCACTATATAATCCGTGTCATTTATAGGATCGACTAAAGTCCCTCCTTTAGTGGTAAAATCTGCAAAAGTTTTGTTAGCCATGATAGTAATTTAGAAAAAAAGTAAAAAGTCTCCGCCGTTATCTACTGATTGATAGTAATAATTACCTGCAGCAGTAAGAAGAAATTGTCTTTGAAGGTAATAAGAGGGGTCTGGTTTCTCAGAAAGAATTTGATCTCTTTCTTCCTTTGTCATACCAGTGTTTAAATTACAATTAATATCCCCATTAATTGTAATAGGAAACCTTCCATTAAGCATTTTACCATTTTTTAGGTAACTGGTTTGATAAATGATTTCTTCTAAAGGCATATAAAAACTTATGGCAAAAGGAATACTTTGATATAAAATGTATGATATGTTTTCCAAAAAAATTCAAATAGAATTTATAGCCAATAGCAAAGACATGTTGGAAATAACAGAAAAACCATACCCAGCTATCCAGAACACTCCAGAATGGTTCAAGAATTCTGAAAGGTATATACACGGCATAAAAGATATAGATGTTTATAACGATCCTAACAGCACCATTAAGAAATGCATGCCGGTGGTAGATTTGATAGGTGCTGGTTATCACATCCCACTCCATTCTGATGTATGGGTTGAAAACGGCGGAGAACAACAATTATCCTTTAAATGGTCTTGGGATTCTATAGAGATAGTAAGTCTTCAAAAAGCAGAGCAACATTCCAAATACCCAACTCCTTCTGGATATTATAATACAATTTTTAAATGGATCAATCCTTGGTGTGTTAAGACTCCTCCTGGCTGGTCTTGTTTATTTGTCCACCCACAACATCACGAAGAGCTACCCTTTCGTAGCATGTCTGCCTTAGTAGATACGGACAAACATCCTATTCCGGTTCATTTTCCGTTTCATCTCAAAAAAGGATTTGATGGATTAATTTCAAAAGGAACTCCAATGATTCAAATTATTCCGTTTAAACGGGAAAAATTTAGATCTTCTTTTTCCTGGGACAAAGGAAACATGCTCAAAAATGCCTGGACCAAGGCCCATACCGTTTTCTTTGAAAGATATCAAAAGACCTTTCGTTCTCCCAAAACCTTCGAACAGGGAACAGAAAAGAAATCCAAGTGTCCTCTAGGATTCTGAGAATTCTGGTGGCAGTTCCCCCCATTCCCTTCTATTATTAAAACATGATTAACACATTGACATACGAAGAAGCAGTTCAGAAATGCCCCGCTATTGCAGCCACCGAGCCGTCTAGCAAGGCTTCAAAAAAGTACAACTTCATCTCCACTGGAGAAATTGTTCGCAAGGCCATGGATAATGATTGGGTTATTCGAGACACTAAAGCAGGACGAGGTCTCCACGGAGTTCATACGGTAAATTTGGTTCACAAATCTCAAACAGTTGTGGACCATCAAGAAGGATTTCCTCAGATTAGCCTGATTAATAGTCATAACCTTTCTCGCAGGTTTTCCTTGTCCCTTGGATTCTTTCGCTTGGTCTGCTCTAACGGACTAATTGCTCCCGTTGGTTTGTGTCAATCTATTCGCCCCACACTCCACCGTCAAGGTGCTTTTGGCGACGGTAATGATGTCTTGGCTCTCCTCAATGAATCTTTTGGTCAATTTGACAACATTGTAAAACAGACCAAGACCATGAAGGAACGCCGGCTTTCCGGGGAAGAAAGGACCGTACTGGCTCGTTATGCCTACTATATCCGCTTTCGGTATCGCATGATGCAACCCAAGAAAGTAGATATGGGAGAACTTCTCAAACCTCGACGGACTGCAGATGCAGGCACAGATCTATGGACCACTTTCAATGTGATTCAAGAAAATCTCGTCCGTGGAGGAACCCGAATTGGTAATGGTATCACCCAATTTCAGGATGAACTCCGATTCAATCAAGAACTTTGGACCGGAGTTGATAAAGCCGTGAATCACTGTGGAACAGATCTAGAAGTAGTTCTCAAGAATCTCTTTCCCAAGAAAGAAAGGGAAAAGAAAACCTTGATCATTGGGGATAATTAATTATTTACAATATATGAGCCTTCAAGTTTCTTTCGAAGATTTTCACAAAATGGTGAATAAAGAATGTCTTAAACAAACTGGTTTAAACTTAATTGACATTCCCACCATATTTTGTGAAGATTTTTGGCCGGGAGATTATCAAGAAGTGGTAACAATTCAAGACGCCAAAGTGGCCATGGAATTTATTATGGAGGCCATTCTTGAAGTCCTTGAGATTAGTTGATAAGTATTTTTCATGGCAGTACATGCAAACCCACCAGCACTGATTTCAATGTCCCAGATAGTAGCAGAATTTGGAGGCACGGCCCCTCATTCTCTTTCTGAATACTACAGGAATGGTATCTATGTGGTGGGCACTGGCGCTCCTAGTGTACCAATTAGCCCAGCAGCCATTCGTTTAAGTAATTTTTACGGAGCTTCTTTGTATACTCCCGGTGAACAATCATTTTCATCAGTTGGTAATTTCAGTTTTACAGTTCCTTCTGGAGCAACAAACTTAATGGTTATGGTTGTCGGCGGCGGCGGAGGTGGCGGCGGCTGTCAAGGAAGTGGAGATAGTCACGCCGGCGGCGGCGGTGGTTCTGGTGGAAATACTGGTCTTGTTCATTTGGATGTCTCCCCTGGTCAGGTTTTTTATGGTAAAGTTGGAGCGGGGGGTCAAAACGCTGGGGTTTATTTTAATCAATGGATATTTCATAACAATAATACTTTTACAGGAACCCAGGGAGGCACCTCCACTTTTGGAACATTAAATGCAACTGGCGGCTTCGGCGGTTCTAGCAGTAATGGAGATTCCTGCACAGGGGCTTCTGGCGCTGGTGGCTCCCCAAATGGTGTAGCTGGCGGTGCTATAGATTGTAATAGAAATTCATACGCAGCCACTCAGGGCGGCTATTATGGTTATGGTGGTGGTTATGGCCGCGGAGGAAATAGTCACGGTTATGGTGGTTCAGGTATATATAACGGAACTTACGGAGGAAACGGTTATGTGTATTTATACTGGTAAATGATATTGAAAATTGGGATATTAATTGTAAATATTATTAGTTCTGGTGCTCAAGTAGACTAGAATCAAAACAACACTTGCTCGAAAGAGGAGTATTAATATGACAACAAAACTAATAACTAGCACAAAGTCTCTAGCAGACACCTTGTATGGCTTCAACCAATTGCCAGCATTGTTCAACGATAATTGGTTCCATAGTATCTTTGGTCAAGTCGACAAAGCATTTGACGCCCCCGGAGTTCACTATCCTTATAACGTCCTGGTCCATCGATCCAAGGACACAAACTCCCCATTTGAATATGAAATTCAAGTAGCTCTGGCTGGATTGAACCGAGAGGATATTAAAATTCAAGTCAAAGAAAATAAACTAATCATTGGTATAAATCCCAAAGAAGATGATATTATTGTCGATCATTTTATTTCTTATGTTCGAAATGGTATTAGCTATAGAAGAGCTTCTTTAGAATTCAGTTTAGCTAAAGAAGTAGAACCTCAAAACATCCATAGCAAATTTAAAAACGGTTTACTAAAGGTTTATGTCCCTTTAACTAAGCAAACATCCACAGACATTAACATCTCAGTAGATTAAAGTCCTTGCCTGAGCACCAGAGACTAACTTTTAAACTTGAGTATTTTAATTAATACTCAAGTTTTTTATTTTTACATAAATATTATATATGGCTATTCATAATGACACCGCTCCTATTAAAATGTCTCAAATTGCTGCTGAATTTAGCCAGACATTTTCTAATATGCATTTAAAATCATATTACAGAGGAGGTGGTATTGTTGGGACCAATAACACCAATGTGCCAGTGTCTCCTAATCCTATAGGTGTAAAAAGTTTCTACGGAGCAGCAGCTGCTTTTACATACTCAGACATAATAGCCAGTGATACATACTATTATGATTTATACAGTGTTGCGGTTGCGGCTGGGTGGAATAAAGTAATTCCTTTAAAGTTCTCAGCAACAATAAATAACGGTGTTGTAGTGGGTAGTGGCCCGGCGACAATACCTTGGTACTGGCTCAAGCAGGCATTTTATGTCCAGGGAACATTTCCCGCCGGTAGTGAAATAACTATATATAACAATGGTTATATAGTGGGCCAGGGCGCTTGTGGCGGCGGCGGCGGCCAATGGCCTTGGGAAAACAGCGGCGCAGGTCAAGGTGCTGGATGGCCTGGTTATAACGGGTGGGATGCTCTTTATGTTGAAACTCCAGTCATTATTTATAATTACGGGACTATTGGCGGCGGCGGCGGCGGCGGAGCCGGTGGAAAAAGTGCCGACAGTGGTCGCGAGTTATGGAACCGAGCCGGCTCCGGCGGCGGCGGTGCTGGAGCAGCTCCCTGTAATAATTATGTGTCGACCCCGGGAACTTTAACAACTGGAGGTGCAGGTTCTGATCCCATTGGAACTGACCCAGCTCGGGGCACGCGTGGGGGTAATGGTGGAAACCTTGGCTATGCCGGTGAAAGTATGTTTGGCATCGCTGGTGGCTCAGCTGGTAAATGTGTAATAGGAAATCAATATATTACTTGGGCAGTCACAGGTACTCGCCTCGGGCTAATTACAAATTAATTAATTTAAAATATATTCAAATTCTCAGATAAGCCTTTAAACAACTCTAGACTTTAAAGCCTATGTGTCATAAATAGATACATGGGCTTTCGTATTGATCCAGTAGATAAAGGGGGCGTATTTGATCATGATTTTTATACGTCTGAAAATTACACAAATGAAGTAAAGACTTTGATGTATTATTTAGAGGCAGAAGGATTTAACAGAAAACAAGAATCATTTTCTATCATGGTACAAGGTAGGACCTGGTTAGTAAAGCCTCATGAAACACCTCCAAAGAAAAAATGAAAACTAGAACTATAATATCAGCTAGTTTATTGATCCCAATAGTTTTATTTGGGTCAATAAAAGAAACCCCTGAAAATTCTACACCCAATTTAAACAAACTTCGAATTAATCAAGAGGTTTATTTAACTGACACCCAAGGTATTGTTAATCCTAAAACAGTTTCAGTGTTACAAGTAGGAGATAATGTCCGTATCTATCGTCCTGATGGCACTCTCTACATCGGATTGGTGACAGAGACTAAGGAAGAAGAAGGGTCCCTTCGTATATACGGTAAAATTAATAACGTAGAAGACACTCAATTTGGTTTTGCATTTGCAGCTGGTGGTCATTTTGCCGGCGCTATTATAGAACGAAAAAATGATAGGATATATGCCTTAGAACTTAGTGAAGCTCATAAGGGATTTATTTTTCTCTATACTACAAAGTATGATAAGAAATTAATTTGATAAAGTAAAACAAAAAACCCTTCCCGATACCAGGAAGGGTTTTATTTTGGAGAAATTTAAACTTAGAAAGTCAATTCTACCCCAGCACTAGCAATCCAGAAATTAGGCTTCTCTGCATTCACCTTCTTGTCTGTGAATAAACGCGTCAGACTGGTATTCAGACTAACATTCTTTGCAATCTCTGTAGATGCTTCAAGACCTACAGTAGTATAGCTACACTTCTGATTTGCAGCATAGAAACCATCTGTACCGTAATTTACATTAACTGGTAACACGAATGTGGTCTTGTAAGCCTTACCAACTGTAGGAGCAACTCCTACCTGATAGAAGGTCCCACGACCAGAGCCTTGACCAGGAGTTCCTGCCAATCCCTTATAGACGGAGACATGAGGATCCAATCCCAACAAGCCCCTATAATCCAGGGTCAAATCTACAGCCTGGCTGCTACCCTTTTCACTATTAGGACTAGTGTTAGAATGATAAGAGGGGGTCAATGTAAAATTACCCCTAGTCAAACCAACTCCTACGACTACTTCTGAACGAACCCAATCATTTAGGACTGCATTAGGATTTGAGAACTGCCTTGTGGAGACATCCACAGAAGCGGAATCAATTCCGTAAGCATGGACCTCAAAAGGAAGACTCAAATTGAGGTAGGTTTGTGTGGATGATGTGGAATCTAGATGCACTCCCTTATAGGTGTATCCGTTGGATACATCCACCCCAAAGGAACCATTTACTGGTAGTAATCCCTTTTCTGTAGAGGTGAGAGGCTTGCTCGGGGTTCCGGCCTGAGCGGTTAAGGCAGCTGCAATAAGAGCTGCCACGGCATATGTTTGTGTTTTTGTCATATGATTTGTTTTCATGTAGAATGTACTACACATTTTTTATTTTAAAGCTTTCTCGGAAAACGTCACGTGTGTTTTTACGTTCTGTTATAAATTATAGTATGTCCGAATTTGAAGACTTCGCTAATGACGCCCTTGAAAATTTAAGAAGGGAGAGGAATAAATTCATGGCTCCAAAAGTTACAGAAACTTATATTCAGCCGGATGAAAAGGATTCAGATCCTACACCACCCTCTTTGGCTTACCTGGAACAATGTTGTCCAGAATCAGCTAATAGAAAAAAAGAAGATCCCAAAGATCGAAAAAAAAAATTACTAGATGATTTTATAATCACTATAGTTAATCAGTATCCTGAAAGTATTAGATCTCAAATTTTAGAGGAAGTAAAAAAATCTACTTCCGCGCCTTGACTTTGAGCCTCTCTTTAATTTCATGCACGTCTACCTCTGGCTCCGGAAAGAATCCCAACACCGGACTTTTTCCTAACATGGTTCCTACAAGAAGGACTTCTTCCATAGGCTTCAATTTCCACACACCTGTCTTCCTATCAAACTCGGCATAATCTGCTGCGATGAGACGGGTCTTCCAGGCGGATTCTTTGTCTTCTAGTCCGTGTGTATAGCCCTTGATGTATCCACTAACTTGAGACTGTACTCCGATCAATACAGCCAAGGAGATACCAGCGACACCTTTGATATAAGGCAAACTCTTTTTAAATTCAATCATGTTTATATTCTAGTAGAGGTTTGTGGGAACGACCCGATTTACTTTGACACTGCGGTCCAAACGGTCGACGCACTCCGACCGTTCTTAACAACGAGCCCGGCATTGACTAGATCTTTCATTACCTTCTGGACCTTGGATACATCCCCGATGACCTCTGCAGCCTCCGCGGAGTTAATACTGCCTTGCTTTTTAATATGAGCCAGCACAGAATCCACAGCCACCTGGGATTTAGACTTGGTAGGTTTTTCATCATCCGAAATTCCTACAGATTCAAAAGAAAATCCACTCTCGGTCATGGGAAACGCGGTTGTACCCGTACGACCGAAACGATTCTTGGTCACTTCAATTTCACGCACGGTTTCATCTTCTTCTGAAACTCGAAGCATAATGTTAGAATCAACACTATGAGGTAAAAGCGTCGAACCTTTATACTTTCCCTGCTTGGTAATATGGAGAATAATTCCTACCACTACTTCGAGCTCCTTAGCACGAGCGGTGATGTAATTGGAAAGGTATTCTTCTTTCCGTTTACCCTCCAATCCAGAACGGGTCTCCAAAGAGGGAAGAGAATCGAGAACGATCATCTTATACCCACCTTCTTTTACTGCATCAAAGATATCTTCAACCACCGTAACATTTGCGATCGTAATATTCTTAAGATTCAAACGCTTGGCTGCAAACGCCACCTGATAGATAGATTCTTCGCCAGAGACATAAGCGGTCTTCTTACCAGACTTTTCAAGCAACTCCAGGGTCTGGAGAAGCAAGGTGGTCTTACCTGCTCCCGGCTCACCTGCTAGGGTAAAGGTCTGACCAGGAAGAAATCCTTCACCTCCAAGAGCGAAATCTAAATCTTCAATTCCGGTCTTAAAACGGCGATAGAAGATTTCTGGAATTTCTACCTCACTTACTTTCTGGAACCCACTTGTTGCTTTCATAATTTTCATCATGTAATAATAATAGAGGATCTTAGAGGGAAGCTCCCGCGATTTCCTCACGATGCTCATCTTGAGCTTTGTGATTGTTGGAGTTCTTCTTCATCCTGTAATAATCTTAGGAGAGGTTGTGGGGAACTTCAAGATCTTTTTTAGAGTTGACTTCCCTTCAAATAGGATCTATCTTAAAATTATGCATTGGAAACACCGGGAAATTACCTTAGAAAGACTAAGACAAACTGTAGAGAGAAGCCAGCAAGATCTGTCCAAACTTTTGTTAGAGGGAATTCTGGCAAAGCAACTAGATTCAGTGGAATATTACAAAGCACAAAGTCTCCTCACGGCACGCCTAAACATGTCTAAAAAAGACTTAGAAGCTTGGTTAGACATTCCCCGTTCCTTCTGATAATATATAAACATGATTGAATCCTTTATTTGCATTAAGTATTAATATGGGAAAGAAACACAATTCCGCTGATGATGGAATCCCTGCTGAAGCCTTCCTTTTTTTTCTTTCCGTTCTCTTAATACAAATAATTATTTTTACTGGAATAATGATCAGGGTAAGTCTTTAGGATAAATATATTATATGCGCACAAAAGATCACATCGGATTAGAAAAAGTTTATTCATTGATAATGGAATCCAGAGCCGCTGGAGCCGAAAGTCAAGTTGCTGGAGAAAGTGCTAAAGCATTGGCTATAGAAAAGACTTTAATCAAATCCATTACAGAAGATTTGAATACAACTGCTGCTCATCTTCAGAATATTCAACCGTTAATTGGAACCTTTGAAGAAGGAGCCTTAGGAGAAGATTTTCAATCTTTGATGACCGCCATTCAGTCCGTTCAAGCGGCAGCAGAGTCTTTGCAGGGAAGAATGCCCGAAGAAGAAGAATCTGTTGAAGGAGAAGGCGAAGGCGGCGAAGTTCCTTCGGATTTCCCTGAAAACGGCGGAGAAGGTGAAATGCCTCCTGTTTAATTTCCTATAGAAGCAGTAAAATAATCAAAAAAGCCACGGCAAATCCGTGGCTTTTTTGTTGCACTTCCGCCAATTTAAATGTATTATAGAGTTATGAAATTAGCAGTCATTGAAAAAATTAATGAACTTCTTCCTATTGAAGGAGCAGATCGTATTGAATTGGCAGTGGTCCAGGGATGGAAGGCAGTTGTTAAGAAGGGTGAATTCGAAGTAGGACAAATGGTGGTCTTCATTCCTATTGATACCGTTATGGAGCCCAGACATTGGAATGAATTCCTCTGGGACAAAGAAGACCCTAGCAAACCCATCAGAGTAAAGACCGTCAAACTTCGAGGACAAGTATCTCAGGGTCTTGTGTTCTCCGTTAAAATCACTGGTACTATCTGGCAAGTGATGGGCAATGATGTTTCCGAGACTTTAGGAGTTACCAAATATGAACGCCCGATTCCAGCTAGCTTGCAAGGTGAAGTGAGAGGTAGTTTCCCTTCTCACTTGATCAGTCGGACAGATGAAGATAATCTCCTGTCCAATATTAAGGTCTTAGAAGAGTTGAAAAAAAGTGACTATGTCCAGGTAACTTTAAAAATGGATGGTAGTAGCATGACCGCTCTTAAAACTGCAGAAGGAGAATTTCATGTTTGTTCGCGCAATTTAGATTTGAAAGAAACAGAAGAGAATTCTTTCTGGAAAGCAGCTAGAATGTATAATCTAGAAGAACAGATTGAACCCGGCACTGCCTTCCAGTTTGAACTGTGCGGACCTGGAATTCAAAAAAATCTAATAGGATTAAAAGAATTAAGTTTATATTTGTTTAATGCCAAGAACCTTTCATCTGGAGAATACTTCAACCCAGTATTCAGGCCCAACGAATCGACTATAAAAAGTGTTCCACTTGTTAAGTCTTTCACTGCTGGAGAGATCCTCCAGTTGACTACAGAAGAATTGCAAGAATTGGCCAATAAACAAAAGTATCCAAGTGGTCTTCCTGCTGAGGGTATTGTTATAAGAGGATTTGATAGCGAAGGTAAATCTAGATACAGCGAGCATTTGCAAAAGATGTTAAGTGTTAAGATTATTAATCAAAATTACAAAGATTAAATGAAATTAATTATTATTAGAGGCATTCCAGGATCTGGAAAAACTACATTAGCTTGCAAACTTAAAGAAGAATTATGGAAAGAAACCTATTTAGTAGCCCATCTTGAAGCTGATATGTATTTTGAAGTTATGGATGTGTTAACTGGGCACTGGCAATATCGTTTTGATCCCTCTCGATTGAGTGAAGCCCATAAAACGTGTCTACTTGAAACAGAAGTCTCTTTAAAAGATGGTGACAATGTAATAATATCAAATACCTTTACACGTATTTCAGAAATGCAACCTTATTTAAAGTTGGCAGATTCTTATCAAGCTGAAATAGAAATTTATGAAATGTCTAATGAGCCAGTTTTAGAGAAAACTCAAAAGAGCATTCACAATATACCTGATTCTGTTATAGACAAAATGGTAAATCGTTGGGAAGAGTTACCTTCAAATTTAATCCCTTTCAAAAAATTAACATCAAAGAACATCTCTTAGAGAGGGGTGTGGATTTTAATATTCACACTCCTTCTATTTCAAAAGACTCTGCTACATTTTTTCTTTATAATCTCAGTGGTCAAATTGTAGGATACCAACGCTACATGCCTTTAAATTTTAAGAAAAAACGCAATGATGAAATGGGTCGCTACTATACCTATAGATCTAACAACATCGGTATATTTGGTTTAGAAACTTATACATTAGATTGTCCGTGTGTATTTCTTACAGAAGGCATATTTGATGCTGTAAGATTGACTCGCAGAGGATGTTGTGCCTTAGCATTGCTATGCAACAATCCGGATAGTTCTTTGTATAATTTTCTGCATTGTCTAGGCAAGCCTCTGGTTAGTGTTTGCGATAAAGACATTGGGGGTAGATCTCTAAGAAAAGTTGGTCATTACTTTGAAGAATCACCTGAAAAGGATCTAGGGGTTTCAGACGAATCGTTTGTTGATTATTTAATAAAAACCTATTACAATTAATATATGGATAATGAAGTATCAGAGTTGCTGAGAGAATTTGGCAGAGAAGGTCTTTATTCAAAAAAAGAATCTAAGTCTATGAACAGAGGTCTTCATAAAGAAAAACTTAAAAGAGACTTTAAACAAAAAATTAAACTGCCAGAAAATTTTCCAAAAGTTACATTCGATTCTCGTCCAGATGGTATTTGGGAAACTTCTTATATTATAGCATCTCTTTATCATAATAAACCCCTTTCTGAATTTTCTTTTACCCCCTCCCTTTTAGATTATAAACTTTTAAATTTCTTAGAAAAGAATGCTATTTGCATTACAAGAAGTACTACAGAAACCTCAGTCGATGCAAATTATCTTTTCTTGTATAAAGAAGTTTTTCTTTTTTTAACAATAGGCACAAAAGAAGAAACTGATGACGTTTTATTGATTACAGGTTTAATTGCCTATTATGATATTGAAAAGGGATTACCTTATGAACTTTTTGATAAGTTTAAAACAGAACCACCAGTAGAAAGATCTAAGATAGGAATTATTAAATCAGGTCGCGGCGGCATGTACGTCTCTAAGATATCTCTTTCACATAATCAAACATTTAGTTTTGATCATTACAATGAAGATTTTGCAACATTTGAAAATAATATCACCAATCAATTAGCAGAAAAGAAACCTGGTTTGTTTTTATTTCACGGAGAACCCGGCACTGGAAAATCATCTGCCATTAGGCATTTAGTAGAAAAAGTCAAAAGAAATTTTATATTCATTCCACCACAAATGATTAGCCATTTGTCTTCTCCAGAATTTGCCGATATCATTACAGACACTCACAAGGGATCTGTTTTGATTTTAGAAGATGCAGAGAAGGCTTTAATGAAAAGAGAATCAGATGATGGATTTTCTAATTCAACGCTCGTGTCTTCTATATTAAACTTGACAGATGGGCTATATGCTGATCTAGGACAATTGGCTATTATTGCTACATATAACTGTGATCGTAATCTCATTGATCCCGCCTTGCTTCGCAAAGGACGTCTGAAAGCTGAATATCGTTTTGATAAATTGGATACAGACAGAGCAAAACTCTTAGTAAAAAAATTGGGCAAGAATCTAAATATTAAGGAACCCAAAACACTAGCAGATATCTTCAATGATGATGAACAATATACAAATAATGAAAAGTCAAAAAAAGAACCTATAGGGTTTGGTTTTAGTAGTTAATTTTTATGGATGAAATAGATTTAAGAACAGATAATTTAAATATTTTTGATCAAAGCAATCTTTCATCCTGTGCCAGTGTTTCAACCTTAAATTTGTTGCATTATGTTCTTTCTACTCATTTAAACAATTATGAAAAATTTTCTTATATGTTTTCTTATCATGCCGCAAGGCGATTAGAGGGAAATGAAAACTTAAATTGTGGAGTTCATATTAGAAGTGTTTTAAAGGCTATAAAACACTACGGAGTTCTTCCTAAAGATTTGTGGAAATATAAAGAAAAAAAACAAAGACAGGAGATTCTAAATTTGGCTAGTCAATCTATTAAGATGGATAATGTCTTTCCGGTTTTCTTAGATAATAGTAATATAGAAGGAGTTTATCAAAATTTAAAAAACAAATTACCATTTGTTTTTGGTATAACTATAGATAATTCCTTCTCAGCGGCTGATAAGAATAGGGGAATAGTGTCCTTGCCCACCAGTGAAGTGGGTAATAGTATATCCGGACATGCTTTATTTGGTTTAGGCATTAAAAAATTTGAAGGTAAATGGTATGTAATAGCCCAAAACAGTAGAGGAAAAAAATGGGGAGACAACGGTTATTGTTATCTCCCCATTTCATATTTAACAAGTGTTAATTTAACTCCAGAATGTTGGTCTTTTAGTATGACGAACCAATATAACCGGTCACTTTTAATTCCTTAGGAGCTCCATCTTTTCCAGGCTCTGCAGCCGGTAACATTCCAATTCTTCTCAGGTAATTAGCACTCTGATAAAGGCCCCATTTAGATTTTTTTCTAGTTATTATTTTAATAGATCCGTTAATAATAGTTTCAGCAATTCGAACTTCGTCAGAGGTAACAACAAAATTAATTGCTTTATTAATAATACCAACCCATAGTCTTTTAGACTGAGCTGCCACGCTTTTAAGATTTAATTTTACATTCGGTAATTTAGACCTATTAATTACCATGTCGTAAGCTTCTCTAACAATTGTAGTAACCCCCTGAACCACCTTAACAGACCGAGTAATTGGCGATGGGATATAACCTATTACAGTAACCACTTGACTTAAATTCCATGGAGTTTTTTTGTAGTGATAATCTAATCCGGATCTTTTTACATATTTACTAACAGTCTCCAGCTTACTAACCATGTCCGTAGAATCCGCACCCGATCCAGCTGCGGCCCTTACGACAGAACTCACTTTTGTCATAGTTCTTCTGCTTTGTTTTTTCTTCTTTGGAATTAGTTTTTTTTGTGGACTACCGAACACACCCAAGCTAGCAAAATAATTATACACATACTCCGCAGTTAAATACATTCCTTTTTGAGTCGGCGTAATTATTACATTACCCGCCGTTTTAGAGAAACCTCCACCATTATAATCTGGATAAAGATGTTTTACTGTAGCATAGGTTAAATCTATTCCGTGGTGTGTATTTCCGGATCCCTCTTCATAACCAGCAGGACCCGCATCCACTAATGGCACAACTACTTCTCTTCCGTTGGCTTGTACCAAGACATGAGGATCTACTTTTAACATCAAAGCCGCATTATATGTTCCCCAAAACATTCTTATAGCTTCCTGGTTAAGAGATATACCGAGTAACTTCGGATCACCAGTTTGGTAACCCAGGCCCTTCGCAATCCTGTCAGGCCTGCTCGGGTTATAGAACGCGCCAAGTTGATTATCTGTTTTATCTAGTTTGCCTATGCCATTTAAACCAAATATAGTAGCGTGTCCAGTAAATGATTGAGACTGAACTTTGGGGTGGGTTGACGCTACAGGCTGCAAATTAGCCTTCCAGCACATCTTACCCCATAGATGAGGGGCTACCCTGTTATAGGCATCCTGCAAAGCCATCTTCCAGGTATACTTATATTTGCCAAAAACATTTGTTGAATTCCTAAGCATGTGATAAACCTCCGGAGGATTTATCATAGAATATGTTACTGGAGAGTATTTAACACCATAGTCCCATTCACAGCAGCTCTCCCCGTCTGCTCCTAAGAAAGTATCTCCAACGTCGCTGGGTGTGTTACATCCTTGATAATCATAGACGAAATTGCAACCACCTCGCGTAACCCAAACTTCCATTTGATCGAGATTCTCACCTGTAACATATTTAGAGGCTTTGTAGAATGTTATACCATTTGTCAAAGATACTTGATTCAAACCTTCAGAGACCACGTAATTTCCGCATCCAATAGTGTCAGCATCTTCTTGAGAATATAAAGTAAATAATATTGAAAAAATATCTATGTAATACTTAGAATCAATAGTCTTGTAATACGTTCTGCCTAGACCTATATCTTGACCAACAGAAGCACTACTACTAGTCATAGTAAAGGGGTCGCTATCCTCATGAGGATCACCACCGTTAGCCACGTATTCCGGAGTCCAATAATAATTAATAGGTCTGAAGCCGGCTCGTTTATAATCCTCACCATGACGAACAAATAATGTACTAGGATTTATACAATCTTTAACATATATATCTTTATAAGAAGCGTCTATAGTAGTTAATGGCGTATTATTGCAAAAAGCTTCCCATACTTTAATAAACTTTTCCATTTTTTCATTGTCTATATCTTTACACACTCCAGTGTCTACGTCTAGGGTTATACAATTTTCTGGATTTGGTACATAGTATCCTTTTGGATAGTAATATCCCGTCTCACCATCACCGGCGTCGTAAGACTCTGGTGTGCCTATTTGTATTCCGGGAAATGGAATTGCAGACAAAGGAGTTGGGTGGGAACTATACAAGTAGTCTGTGTATAAGTAATATTTATCGGTCGTCCTTCCAGAACAAACTCCACTATACTTGCTAAATAGAAAATCAGAACACACCGGAGCTAGTTGTAAACTATAACTATCTGTGTTTAATATTTCAGAAGCTATTTGATGTATTTCGTCTGACCCTTCATCTGTGTCTGGCGGTCTATTAAACGGATCTACATCATCCCAGCAAATAAAATCATCTCCAGGCACAGACCAATTATCACCTGCAGTTTCTGGATATATATCATCTCCTCCAGCTATAGAAGGCAACAGTTCTAATATTGTGGCATTTTGGTTTGTATCAACTTCCCTTCCAGGAGCAACATCATTTTCGTCTTGGGGTTCATTTCCAGTTGGTATAGGATGTGCTGCAAGCCACTCTTCAATTGTCTGAGGTGAAGGAGCATCTACAATCTCTCCATCCCGTTCATACTGGGTGGCTGAATCAACACTGCCCTCATCTATTGAATCACCTTCAAAACTGACAGTATCGGTTACATGCCCGGTGTTAGTAGAAGAATCTTGAAAAGTGGCATCCGTCACTTCGCCATCATTAATGCTGGTGCCCTGAAACAGACCAGTATCAACCTCTCCACTATTGACCGAATTATTTATAAAAGTAGCAGTTCCGTAAATAGGCATATAATTTACTTATCTTCATCTGTTAATAGTAATGCACATTAGAAAGAACAACATCTCCCATTATAGTACTAGTAAGGGGTGCATTATACCTAGAAGTAAATGTTAACTGTGAAATTTCTAAAGATTCAATATATAAAGGACTTTCCCATCTAACATCGTCTATATCCACAAGTAAATTATACGGTTGATAACCCGCTGAAGTTAAATAACAAAAACTTCCATTATTGGGTAAAGAAGTTGCTGGTACAGTAAGAGTCCTATTATAGAACCAATTAGGCAATCTAAACCAATTAGTGCCACTTACTGGACTAAAATACATATGATGAGCATCAAACATAGTAGTATCTAAAATAGGTGTTGTTTGAGTTGTTCCAGTAACAACCGCATCATCCCATAATTTAACATAACCACTGGAAACATTGCCGGCAAAAGTTGCATAATAAACTTCAACGTTGCCAGAAACAGAAGTATAAATGGTGTGATCTGCGGTAGATCTAAATATCACTACACTTGGCAGCGGACACATAATCACTTTAGGATCAACCCATCGGCCGTCATCCATGTTAACCAATACATTACCAGAACCTTTTATATAGCATGTTGTAGCACTGAAAGGAAGTCCTAAGGAAGGAACAGTTAAAAGACTGTTTGAAAACCACTTATAAGTGTCATACCAATTATTTTCTGCTGCATTTGCTTTAAAGTATAAAGCACTACTGGCATCATAATTTGTTTGAGTAACCAAAGGATGGTAAACATATCCCGTTATAGTAGCAGAATTCTTAACAATTAATTCACCCATTATTCTTCCTATACTAGAGGAATAATCATCAAAAATAGCAGACAACACAACAGTGCCGCTGTTTATAGAATGATTTGTAAATACTCCATTATTTACAATGCCCTCATTTTCTGAATAATCTTTAAATGTAACCGGATATCCTAGTAAGGTAGATTTGTTAATTGAATAATCAGCAAAAACTCCTTGATTCAAAATAGTCAATTGACCCTCCCTATCCCCTCCCAGAGTAGCATGATCATAAGCAGATAACCCCTTAACTACGTGAGATTGAGAAGAAAATCCAGTTACTTGCCCAATGATTACAACTTCTTTGGTTTCATCCGGCATTTGATCCGATTTAGTTCCATTAGGTAAAATCCAAGAGGTTGATATGTCCCAATTAGAATTTTCTACAAACATCATATCACCTATAACTGGGTCTCCGTTTACATAAAAACCGGCATGGCTTACATTTTGACCATTAAAGCCAATGGATCTAGGCAATTTGCTAGGTGACACTCCTCCGGTAAGAGCATGTCCATCTTTATATAATTTTCCATTATATAGACCAGAACCCCTATATCCGTGATACATATACAATCCTCCACTTAAAGTTTCTGTAAAAGATCTCTGACCATTAGAATCATAGGAAATTCCTTTAAAAACTCCGGCACCCAAAACTCCATTATTAAAATACAATTCTTCCTCTCCGATATTAGTGGAATCAATATTTTTCCAAGTTGAAAAATCATCCCCGGTAACTGGTCCAGTGTATTTTACACCATTCTTGTATAAGACATTATTAAATAATCCACTTCCTAAAGATCCATTGTAGTAATAACAACCATTAGCAACTTCATTGTTTAATAATAATCCGTTATTTCCATAAGTTTTTCCTTTTAATATTCCCTTGTCGACTATTCCTAAATTGTAATATTTTGCAGAAGCTCCTATGTCTGTAGAATTAAAATTTGCCCAAGTAGAAATAATATTATTTGAAGCCAATCCTATATACTTTACTCCATTTTTATACAACACTCCATTATATAAGCCACTTGCCATTAATCCATTATTATAATATTTGTCATTAAATAATCCGTTTTGTATAGATCCATCAATCCCGTGTAATAGCCCATGCACATATCCCGAAGCAGGTGTTCCGTTTTTATAGTAAATTCCATCCTTCTCACCGGTATAAGGAGAATCATTATAATATAGATGAAGAATATCTGAATAAAAACCAGGATGAGTGCTCATATGTAATACTACATATATTTACTCCAATCTAAATAAAATCTAAGAGTTCTATAAAATTTAAAATTTAGGTGGGATTTCAGATCTGAATCTGTTATAATTTTAATATGAATTTAACAGAGGGAAAATCTTATTACATAGACTACAAAGCTAAGGGAGACGACACAGACGAAAATTCCTATTGTGGCAAGGGAATTTATACAGGTGAATTTATTACAGATGAAAATAACGGACAAATACTTTACTATTTTAAAAACCTTCGCGTAAAGGAAGGTTTTATGGACGGTGGTTGGTTTTCCACAGGCGATATCGAAAATGAATTAATCCATGAATAAAAAAGAAAAACCCTTAAATTCTAAAACAAAAGACTCTCCAGAAACCTCTATGACGCTTTTACAAGCCGAACAATACCTTCGTAAAATAGGAGAATGGTCTGACGCCACTCAATTAGATAGAGAAATTATTATCAACTGGGCTACCTTCCTAAAAAAGAAAGAGAGTCAAATTAAATCATAATATTTCGTGAGTTCTTCGCAGGTTCCCTTTATTATTAAATAATGAAACGCAGGAGTTATGTTAAGATTACCAAGTTGTCTGCTTCAGAAGATCCCGTTTGTCAAACACCTTCTGAGCATGAATATCAAACTCTCAAGGACCAGGCTATCATTTCTCTACCAGTAGATTACTGGGTAGAAGGATATTTATTTCAGGAACCAGAAATTGATAAACCCGTAGTAGTAGAAAGAGAGATTCGGAACGGAATTAAGGTCTCTGGATTATTTACAACCTCTTTAGTTGTTGAAGTTTTGGAAGATGGGTTCAAAACTCTCAATTCAGTTTATAAATTAAAATATATAAGGATACCCAATGAATAAGCCTCTTATATTAGTCTACACAGATCATCCAATGTGTAGTATCGATTGTGCTGATGCTACTTATGAAGTATTGAGTAGATCTGGTCTTTATGAGGTCAGAATGATTGGACCCAGTTCTTATCCTTATTTAGAATTTAATAAAGAAAACATCTCCCTCGCAGCTAGTTTAGTTTTTCCTGGTGGTTTAGGAGATGCAGATCAATTTGATGAAAATCTTATAAACCACAAACAAATGGTTTATGATTATGTTGCAGAAGGTGGCGCCTATCTAGGCATATGCCAAGGTGCTTACTTTGCTAGTAAACACTATTTTGATCTCCTAGGAGATATAGAAGCTGTACAGCATATTAAAAGACCGAAAGCCTCTACTCGCAAGAGTGGTCCTGCCATTGTACCTTTGACTTGGAGAAACTCTGGACCACATTTAACATACTTCCATGACGGAGCTTCTTTTGTCGCCACAGAAGGGAGAGAGGAAGCGTGTTATGCTACCATACATGCGTTTTATGAGAACGGAGATGCTGCTGCTCTCATACAACACCTATGGAAGGGGTCTATTGGAGTTATCGGCCCTCATCCAGAAGCCATGCGTTGGTGGTTCTATTCTCAGTCACAGGTGCTTGAAGGGTGGAAAAATCCTCTGCAGCATGATTTGCTGCTGGACTTTGTCAATCATTTACTATATCCTCATAGTGTATGAAAATTGAACTTCCTGATTCAGATCAATTCAATCTCAAAGACTGTATCATCGCGGGAGATGAATGTGTACTCATTACCCCTAAAGGTATGGACGTAGAATGGAACGATAAAAATAAAATATTTCGTTCTTCTATCTGGCGCAAATCTGACATGCACCCTATCAGTTTAGGCTTTAAAAAGTTCAACAATATGGGTGAAAAGCCTTTATTTGAACCCAACGACAACGACACTGATTTAGAGTTTATGCGAAAAGTGGATGGCAGTCTACTTATTGTCTCTCAATATAAAGGAGAGCTTATTGTTCGTACTAGAGGTACTACTAATGCAACTCAATTACCTAACGGCCATGAAATTACTATACTCAAAGAAAAGTATCCAAGAGTGTTTGATAATCTATGGCTTCAGTCTGAAAATTATAGTTTGTTGTTTGAATGGACTACTCCTACTAATCGTATAGTTCTTAAAGAAAGTGAAGAACCGACTTTATGGTTAATTGGTATTGTAGCTCATAAAAACCCATCAGATGATACTTTTATGATGTTTATGGGGGTTACTCAATTTTCTTATAGATACTTTACGCAATTCGAATTAGATCAGCAAGCTATCTTTCTAGAAGTACCCCGGCCAGAAAGATATGAACTAAATCTTTTAAATGTATCTGAGTATCTTAAAGACAAAGAATCTATTGAAGGTGTGGTCATTTATAGCAACAATGGTCAGACTCTCAAGAAGGTCAAGACTCCTCGATATCTGTATATGCATCGAGTGTTCACTGGAGTAAAGACTGTAGATCATTTATTTGATTTATTTGTAGAGTATGGACAACCTCAAAGAGAAAACTTTGAAGCTCTATTAGCTACTAATTTTGATTGGGAGTTAGTTGTTGCTTTAGCTCCTCTAATGGATGAGCTATATAATAAGATTAGATTGATTACGTATAAATTAATGCAGATATCTGTATTTTTAATTAATCCAGATTTTATAGCTTTAGACCGTAAAGGAAAAGCTCAAAAGATTCTTCAGCAGTTCCCTAATGATTCTGGGATTGCTTTTGCTTTACTAGATAGCAAAAAGATTCCTCCTCACAAACTTTGGGAGACGTTCAAGCAACACCTTGAGTAGCGGCTTGAGCGGAACCCGGAACCGGGGGTGCACTAGTAGGAGGAACCATTCCTCCTAAGTTTGATTTCTTTTCTCTATAATCTGAAGGCATACCAGAAGCTTTTTGACCTGTGAAGGCCATTAAAGATTCTCTAATCTTTGGAACATATTGTGCTAATTTTTCATTCTTAGCTGCGGCATCTAACACCTCATTGACTTTGTCTTGATTTTGTTGTATGAGAGTTTTTGCTTCTGCAATCTTCGGAGCAGCGGTTGCAATTGCAGTACCAACTTTTCCTATTCCTCTTTCTGCAAATTTTCCGACTGTACCCAATTCCTTTAAAGCTTTAGATCCTTTAGATATCCATCCAGCAATTTTAGGTAACTTAGCCAATTCTCCCACTTCCGGAATACAAGATATCAAACTGAAAGCTGCATTGAGCCAGTCTCCTTCTTCCGCATACCAAAGAGTATTGGTGAGATCAAACGGAATATTTAAACCCGGCACCCAAAAGGTGGCCAGAGAAGCCACATCCAACGCAGCATGTCCTACATCAGACCAAGTACCTTCCTTAACCATTTGTTGTCTCTTCATGGAAAGATAAAGATTTTCTAGTTGAATCTGATCCTTGGTGCGCATATTATATATTTATGGATGTGATGTATAAATTCTCAGAAGAAGATTATGATAAATTGTTTGTCACCTCAGACACACATTTTAACCATGATAAAGAATTTGTATGGAATACAAGAGGCTATTCTAGTTCTCTAGAGATGACAGATGATATGATTGAAGTCATTAATAAAACAGTTGGAGAAGATGGTACTCTTTTACATCTAGGTGATTTCTGCTTAAACACTAGCACAGAAATGTATCGGAATATTCTACAACGTCTCAAAATTAAAGCAATCTGGATGCTCTGGGGTAATCACAATAACCCTATTCAAAAAAGTTATGGAGGAAGGGTAGAACAGATTAATGCCTTTCATGGTCCCTTGTATATCAAATATCTCCAACACTATTTTACATTTCGTCGAGGCAAGAAAACATTTGTTTGTTTGCATTATCCCATGAGAATATGGGATGGAATGTATCACGGAGCCATGCATTTGTGTGGTCATAGTCACGGTTCATTAGAAGTTTCTAGACCAGAAAATAAAATCTACAAGATATTAGATTGTGGTTGGGATATCCACAAGAAGCCATTGACAATGAAAGAAATTGAAGATATAATGAATACGAAAGAAATTAACAATTTACACCACGTATGAACTTTACCCCAAATCCTAAAACTCATTTTTATATTAGTATTCTTAAATCCGGTTTTCGCATCTGGGCTGGTTGGAAATTAATTAAAGGAGACGCCATTACAGCCGGAGTTCTTTTAATCTCTGCAGAGATTCTGGGTATTGTAGAAGAACTATAAAACTTTTGTTCCGTGGTAACCGTTAACCCTCCGGTAGTAGGTTTTTATAAAAGATGGAAAGCCTTTATAATTTAAATCCTACCACGGAACAAACCCTTCTTAAAGCTTCCGGTTCCCCTCAACATCCTCTATTATAAAAATATGTATTACACCGTATATGTCCGTGGTCTTCTAAACCAAATGGTTCCACTAGAAGTTAATTATGAAAAAATGATGTTCAATCTCGAAACCGGTGAACACCTCACTACAGCAGAAACCCTTCTTCTGGAACAGCTGCACCCAGAACTATTAGACCGGTACTTTGAAATGCAGGGTGCCGTTCCTCTTCGTTCTCTCTAATATTGTATCATAATGAATGATGAACTAGCTGAAATGTATTCGGAATGGCTTGCAGAACAAAATTTAGTCAAAGCTTGGGATTACGCAGAAGAGCACACTCTAAGAGATGATTCTCCGGAAATCTTAGTGACGCCAGATTGGTCCACCTGGTGCCAACAACTTTGTTCTTAATCCTTGAACTTCCCAGCTGAATCCTTTAATATTAACACAATGAAGAACACAAATCCAAACCACCACGACATGTATACTCTTGAACATTCCTTTAAAACCTCCTTTATTGATGCTGCACAATCTGTAGTTTCCTGGAGAGAGCCTCTAGAAGATCTCCTTTCAGAATATATCACCGAAGCTGAACACCAAGAAGGAGTTGGTTACTGGGACCAGTTTGATAGTGTCTCAGATGCTGTAGAAGATTTTACGAGGTTTGTTTCCTTCTGCGAAAATTCTGATAGTAGTAATCACGCGTTTGAACTGTAAGTAAAATTCAAATATATTAACCTCTAGTAACTCAGTTGGTAGATCTAGTGCTCCCTCATGGTTAAGGGCCAAAATGCCGGGATAAAGCGCTTGCCGTTGGTTCGAATCCAACCTAGAGGATCTCTTTTAAATGATTACATTCTCTTCTCAAATTTTTAATCTTTCAAACCAACATTTATCCGTTGTTCTGTTGTGTTCTAGTGGTGTAGATAGCATTGCAGCTTCCCATTATTTTATTAATAAGTTTCAAGATACAAGAAGTATTGCTCTCTTACATTTCAATCACAATCTTCGAAAACAGAATATTGAAATGGAATATTCTTTTGAAAGATTTGCTAGAACAACTTCTGTACCGTTTTATATTGAAAATCTAGAATGTGGAGATGGTACTGAAGATTCCTGTCGCCAAGCTAGGTTGGAATATATCAAATCATACAAAGACACCATCTTCATTACAGCTCATCATCTTGATGATTGTGTAGAGAGTTATCTTCTCAACTGTATTAGAGGTAAAGAAGGATTTCTTCCTATCCCCTTTCAAACAGAAGTAGGCACCAATTTCATCAACAGACCCTTTCTTCTTAGTCGGAAGCAGGATCTATTAGAATACACCCACAAACACAACCTCCTCTCATACATTGTAGAAGATGAGACAAACATTCAGGTAAGAGGAAGTAGAAGGAATTTACTAAGAAATAAGATTATTCCTCTGTTAGAAGAAGAAAGAGTAGGTCTCTCCACTATTGTTAAAAAGAAGATTATGGAAAGGTTAAATATCTCATGTACATAGAAGAAACCCTTTTGCCGGAAGTAAAAATATATACTCCAAAACGTTTTCAAGATGAAAGAGGATTCTTTTTTGAAAGCTTTAATCAAAAATATTTTAAGGAATATACATTTGTTCAAGATAACCATTCTTGTTCCTCTAAAAATGTAGTGAGGGGGTTACATTATCAATTAGTTAAACCACAAGGCAAACTTGTTCGAGTTGTGGCCGGATCTATCCTAGACGTTGCGGTGGACATCAGAAAGTCTTCTCCTACTTTTGAACAATGGGTTTCAGTAGAGTTGACAGCAGATAATGGAAAACAATTATGGGTACCACCAGGTTTTGCACATGCATTCATGGCACTAGAAGATAACACTCAGGTGCTTTATAAAACCACAGAATATTGGTATAAAGAATATGACAGATCTATCCGTTGGAATGATGAACAACTAGGCATAGCCTGGCCTAATTTAGATTTGGCAATACTTTCTCAAAAAGACTTAGAAGCCCCTTTTTTATCAAAAGCAGATCTATTTGATTAAAACAAAATATGAATAAACCAATAATTGAAGTTCGTAGGATCATAGATTTTATAAATCTTATAGAATATCTAGCATTTGTTGAAGGAAAGAAATTTGAATTACCATATCCAGATGCACCAGGCAAAGAAAGATCTAAGTGGGCAGATGATATATGGGGTGCCTTTACAGATGAAAGAAGTTATTTCCAAGAAGGCAACATTGTTGCTTATTGTGTAGAAGACTGTATGGATTATTTTGATGAAAAACATTATTCCTTAATTAACGAATTTAATGAATTGTTTTTAAAACATTTTGAGATTAATACAGATGAGACAGTTCTGTTCAAATTTGATTGGTAATCAGAAAATCCCCGGGAGGTTCCCAGCAACTTAACCTAATATAAAAGAATAATGAACCGAGAAACCAAAACTGTAGTACTTAACCTGTTAGACGAACTGTATGAGAAGCGAGGAAATGTTTCCTTAACCCGAACTATGGAAGATCTAAGTGCAGCTGAAATTCGAGTTCTCGAGGGAGAATTTGATGCTTATTTTAAACGCACAGTTAGTAAAATCGAAAATTACATTAGCCAAGAATAATATGATTGTTAATAAGCGCTCTATGGTGTCTGGTATTGTTCATTCCAAAGAATTGCCAGTTACGGAAGAACAAGTAAAACGTTGGGAATCTGGAGAATTGATCCATAATGCGTTTCCGGATTTATCTGCAGATGATAGGGAATTTCTTTTGACTGGAATTGTTGGAGATGAATGGAGTGTTCTCTACCCTGAAGATTAATAAATTATATGAATGTGTTTAATATTATTTCAGTTGTTGTAGCAGTAATAACATTAGGGTACCTCGTTTCTAGTAATGATGAATAAATTTATGATTCCAGATGTATTTAAGGAAAACCAAAATAGCATTAAAGATTCTCTTCATTCCATAAATGCCAAAGTCAATAAAATTATTCGTTTGATTGATTCAGATTCCCTTATTGATTACAAAGAACTTAATGATATTCGTATACTAACTGCTATTATAGAACGCCTGGATAGAAAAACATTTTTGCCAGATGAAACATTCCGCTCTGAAATTAAAAATTCGGCTTGAAGATCTTCAAGATGAATTAGATTGGGAAACTAATCAATTGGAGAACCTTCTCCTCAAAAAGGAAAAAGTATTGTCAGATATTAATATTGTTTTAGATTACAGAGACAATATTAAAAGAGGTATAGAAGAAATTACTTCTAAAATAACAAATTCAGGGTGTAATTTTGGTTTAATTGATTTAAAATATAAAAAAATATGAGCACAATTCTTGTAGTGAGTAACCAAGTAGTCAGCAACAATTCTAAAATTAATTGGCCAGATTTAAATTATCCAGGATCTGGCCAGACAATCCTTCGCACCCTTCATCGCATTGATTACGAAACTCATTCAATGCAATTAGATGATAGCAATGGACCAATCTTTAATATTGATACCCTCCCTCTTGGAGTTGGTTTTTATAAACAACTAACTTCTTTCCTCCAGGATGTATAACCGCTTTGATATTAATCCAGCATTTTTAAAAGAGAATCCTTGGTGGCGCCGATATACAGATCTCTTTTTTATATGGATGGTTGTTTTTGTTGTGCATCTTATGGGATTGGTTATCCTTTTGATTAATTAATTATGAGACAAACTATTTTTCAAAAAAGTGATTATAGAATGTTGGAAGCCACAGTTGCTAAGTGTATAGAAACAATAAACAAAGTATCAGAGGACAAAAACAATTACAACATTTCTCGTAAAGAAGCTTTAGAATATCTCATCAAAAGCCTCACCGTTGAAATTAATTTATGAAACAAACACCAGACACAGTTATTGAACAATATAAAAAGAGCCTCAATCAGCAACTCGTTACCAAATCAACACTTATAAGATCCGCAGATATACGAATAGAAGCATTAAAAAGAGAACAAAACGAACTCAAGGAAGCTCAAAATGTAATCAATATTAAATTAGATGTTTTAAGAGAACTCTCTAATAGATTGAAACAATCCTCCTTACCGGAAATTACAGATCACTATACCGGATCTGTTTCTTGGAGTCAGAAACCCCTGTCTCCTGAAGAAGCACAGATGTTAACTCCGGTATATCCAGATGCCCGTTGTTTTCTTCCGAGTCTCGGCACGGAAAGTGTTAAAGCACTTACTCCAGAGCATCTTTCTGGTATGAAAGATCATTGTCCGCCACTTTGGCCTCAAGACTTTGGAGATCCAGTACTCCACACTCTCACATCTGATCTGTTTAAATCTGTCAAAAAGGTTTCACCTCCAGGGTCGTCTTGGATTTCTGCCCCTCTAAATCCACATGAATCCAGAAAATGATCTAGTTAAAAAACCACAATTAAAGAAGCGTCCTCTTTTTATTTTAATAGTTATATTAATTATATTTTTTGGTTTAATTATTCGGTGTGTAATGGATTTATGGAACACCACTCTTCCAGAACTTTTAGGACTTAAAGAGATAACCTATTTTCAGACATTTAGATTAGTTGTTTTATCACATCTTTTGTTTGGATCCTCTCAGTTATGGAAATCTAAATAATCTATAATCAATAACTTAATTAGACACTCTAACACTTTGTTTGTTAGAGTGTTTTTTTTTGTTATTTGATTCCCTTTAAGAATAAGTTTTGGTATGAATATAATGGTGACCGGAGGTTGTGGCTTTATAGGAAGCAATTTTATCAATTTAATAGCAAATAAGCCAGAAGTTAATCACATAATTAATATAGATTTAATGACATATGCAGCAGATAAAAACAATGTCGAAGCTAATGAAAAGATTAAACATTTTGATATTAATATAACAGACTCCACAGCAATGGCTGCTTTCTTAGTAAATTATAACATAACACATATTGTGCATTTTGCGGCAGAGAGTCATGTAGATAATAGTATAAAATCTCCTAAGGAATTTATAAGAACCAATGTGGTTGGAACTTTTTCTTTATTAGAAGCTGCTAGGTTTCATAAAAATTTAAAGAGATTTCATCATGTCTCCACAGATGAAGTTTATGGTTCTTTGGGTGAGTTTGGTTATTTTTCAGAAACAACTCCGTATGATCCGAGGTCTCCTTATTCTGCTTCTAAAGCATCTAGTGATCACTTGGTCAATGCTTATCATCATACCTATAAATTACCAACCACTATATCCAATTGTTCAAACAATTACGGCCCTTGCCAACATAAAGAAAAATTAATTCCTAAAATTATTCAAAATATTAAGAAAGGTATCAAGGTTCCTGTTTATGGCAATGGACAGAATATTAGAGATTGGTTATATGTTTCTGATCATTGTGAAGCCATATGGGAAATCTTACTAAATGGATTGGAGGGTAACACCTATAATGTCGGAGGTGACTGTGAAAGAAATAATATTCAAATTCTTACAGAGATATGTAATCTAATGGAAGTTAATGTATCAGATGTAATAGAATTTGTAGAAGATCGCAAGGGTCATGATTTTCGATATGCTATAGATTTCAGCAAGATTAAAAATGAATTGGGATGGACTCCTAAAACTAATTTTATTGAAGGATTAAAAAAGACTATAGAATTTTACACTATTGAAAAATAATTAACAATTCTTTTCATTTTTCTTTAAGACACTTCCTAAATTTGGAGTTAAAAATCAATTTCGTCCTACTCCGTAATATTCAAACCCAATATTCTTCATAGTGGGTGGATCTAAAAGATTTCGTCCATCAAAAAGAAGTGGAGTGTGCATAATAGATTTTATTTTATAAAAATCTTGTTTTGCAAATTCTTTCCATTCAGTTGCTATTAATAACGCCTCAGCACCTATTACGGCTTCCACAGCGGAGTCTGCTAGTCTAACAAGAGGATTCAATAATTTATATTCAATAACATTTTGCATTCCTTTAGGATCATAAGCAGTCACTATGGCACCTTCTTCTGTTAATCTGTTAATAAGCTGTATTGCAACAGAGTTGCGCACATCATCTGTATCTGGCTTAAATGTTAAACCCCACACAGCGATAGGTTTATTCTTTAAAACCCATAGAGAGTCTTTAATTTTTTTTATAAATCTTTCTAATTGATTTGAATTTATTTGTTCTACTTCTTTAAGAAGGTTAAAAGGAGTTCCTAATTCTTCTGCAATAGCAATAAATGCCTTTACATCTTTAGGAAAACAAGAACCTCCGTAACCTAGTCCAGCATTTAAAAAGTTTCTGCCTATGCGTTTGTCTGCACCCATTCCATCTGCCACCTTTTCTATATCAGCCCCACTGGCTTCGCATACAGCTGCAACAGCGTTAATGTAAGAGATCTTAAGAGATAAAAAAGAATTGGCTGCATGTTTAATTAATTCAGCAGAATTTGTATCTGTTACTATAATAGGTGCATTAAAGGGTTTGTACAACTCCTTCATAAATCCTATAGCAGTAGAGGAAGAAGATCCTATAACTATTCGATCTGGATTCATTAAATCTTCTATAGCACATCCTTCTCTAAGAAATTCCGGATTAGACACTACATCTATATCAGCTTCTTTGTTATATCTAAGAATAGTATCTTTAACCCTATCTCCAGTCTTTACCGGAACAGTAGACTTATCTACAATTACTCTATATTTTCTAGGTTCTATTACTCCTGCAATTTCTCTAGACACTTGTTCGATGTAGGTTAGATCCACTCCACCATCAGCCTGAGGAGGAGTCGGCACTGCTATGAATATTATTAAACTATCAGCTATTCCCTTTTCTAGAGAATCAGTAAAACTTAGGCGATGATTTAATACATTCTTTTTAACAAGTTCTTCCAAACCAGGCTCATATATTGGAATCTCTCCTTGCTGTAACATCTTTATTTTTTTCTTATTAGTATCTACACACACCACATGATGTCCCTTTTCAGCAAAGCAAGCACCTGATACAAGACCCACATAACCAGTCCCTATAATACAAATATTCATGATGATATTTATTCGTGAAGTTCCCCGCAGCTTCCTCTAATATTATTACATGATGAAAAAGAACAAGAGAGTGGAAGCAGTTAAGGAAGCCCTTCGCCAACCCTTCACATGGCCTGGAGCTTATCCCAAGACCTTCCAGTCTTATGACGGATGTCTCTGTGCTGATTGTGTCCGTGGTAATTTCAGAGCTGTGGTGAATGATACTAAGATGAATGCAGGTCCCTGGAATCTTAGAGTAGATGTCCTGTGGGAAGGTGAAGCATGGTGTGCTGATTGTGGAGAAGAAATTGAAACTGCTTATGGAACCCAAGACTGAAGACGAGATCGAAAGATGGGTAGAGATGATGATAGATCGAGTGGATATGAAATATTCAGTTGGTCGCCTCTCTACAGAAGAGTATAATAAAGAAGTAAAAAAAATTAGTGAACAAGCAGACAAGTATTATGATAACCTCTAAAGATCTGAGAACTAATCGCAAAGTTGGAATGAATCGCCAAGGTCTTTCTTCCTCTCCCTTTTTCGCTATTCGTAAAAATAAAGTTTGCTGGCCCACCTATCGCAAAGCTTATATGACAGATGAGAATGTTTCGATTCTTAAGAAATATGTAACCGGTAAAGGACGCTCAATTGTGTTTTTGGACGGAACGTATGAGACTAAATTAAATAGGTATGTAAGAAAAGATCCTGTAGAAAGGGCTTGCTTCTTTGAATTTATGCTACGAAAGAAAGGTGTCAAAGGAGCCATCCAAACATTGGTGTGGTTAGGAAATTTCCATAATGGAAATATAATTCATTTCGGTCCTCAATTTTCACAAATGCAATGCTGGGTTGAAGCCTTGGGATATGAAAGAGCAATGTTATTTTTTGAAGAGGGTTGTTTCAACATATATAAAGAAATTGCTAATATCCTATATAGTGGCAACATCCTAGATGAAGAAGTAAAAGAGTTTATAGAGAATGGCGACGAATTTCTGCAGAGAGCTGCCGTGGTAGATCCAGTAGTTTCTACTAAGAAAATTGCGCAGAAACGCGCCGTAAACAAGCTCAACGCTCGTCCAGTGGTCAGGAGACCTCTCGAGCTAGAAACCGCAGCATAACATTTTAAGTGACCTTCCCCTCAAAAACCAACATAATAAACACAATGAAATACATCATCAATACAAACACCGCAGGTCGTCCTAACCACAACCCCTCTCTGGCTCTTGCTATGAAAGCCCTCCAACCCGGACAGCATTTCTTTGCCAGTGTAAGTGATCAGATTTCCGTACACAGCTTTAAACGTTCTCTTACCAAGGTCTTTACCACCAAGACAGTTAAGAACGGAAAGAGCCGCCGACTGAAAGTTACCTGCACCGCATCTTACTAATATGATTCAATTAAACCTAACCATTGAAGAAGTCAATGCAATCTTAACGGTTCTTGGACAGATCCCAACCAACAGTGGAGTATACCCTTTGTTGATGAAAATTAAAGAACAAGGAGAAGCACAGGTTCCACCAGAACCCCAGTCCAGTCCAGTAGTTGTTGAAGGTTAAATTACTTTATCCTTCTAAAACTAGAAAGTCAATATTTCGTTGGCTTTCTAGTTTTTTTATTTTTATAACACAAACCATTAAAATATGAGTCTTAAAAACAATTCAACAGACAAATCAGATCCTTGGCCGGATGATTACAAAGCCCTTCAGAAGCTTCTAGATAAAATGACTAAAGAATCAGAAGAGAAAGATCCTTATCATACAGTAGAGACTGCTTCCCTTATATTAGATGAAATACTATTAGAGGACATATTGAAAACCCACACTGTCAAACTCCTAGATTAAAAATATATTCATTTGTAAGAGAATTTTTAGAAACTTTAAAGTATAATATTCATATGACAGACCATAATAACGAAGCCAAAGTATTTCAATTGTGCACAGAGCTAGAAGACACAAAGAAGAAAAAGAAACAAGTCGTCGGTGCTTACAACGACGAGATTAAGAGGTTACAGGCAGAGATCAAAGACCTCGTGAACCCAGAAGAGGCCTTTGATATTCACAACGACGAATTGCCTTAGAGAGGGAGGTTCCCTTCTAGAACCGTTATTATAAGAGAACAATATGAAACTGATTATCTCACTGGCTTGTTTAACCACCCTCGTCATCTTTGCCCCCAGGGATCAGGTAAGTCCTATTATAGAAGAGCAAGTAAAACTCATTCATGTAGGTAGCGAGGACAAGAAACCAGAAATATCTGTTTTACATTTTCCTTCTCCGGCTTGTACCAGAGACTTCTTGAATTCCCGAGCAATGTCCTCAGAAACATCTCCTGACGGAGTGGCCTCGCCTGTCCATTGTACCTCTTGTTCTCTTGGGGTATATTTCCGGGATGAAGACAACCAAATGCATTGTTCTTATTGCAAGCATTTACAAGATTAATTATGACATACATTTTAAACATATACAGAAAAGATTCCCGAACCATGAGCGGAGTTCGCATAGTTAATTCTTTTGAATTCAATCAAAAGAACCTAAAAACAAAGGCTCGAGAGATTCTATCTCTATATCCTAACTATAAAGAATCAGATGGCTTTATATTTAGAGTTGTTAAAGTTTAATCCAAATATATAATATATAATATGAAACCCGCTGCAGACAAAAAACAACAAATAATTGATGCTCTTGAAAAAATTGAAGAACAAAGCAAATACCTTACTATTGCTTTGGAAAAAGTTTATAAAACCCAAAAGATAGAAGATGAAAGAGAGTTTGTGAGTTCTTGTAATTATTTACAAATGCTTGCAAAACAAGCTTTAAGCATTACAGGTTATTATAAACGCCTCTCCGATTTTCCCAGAGACGTTTACGCCCCGGAAGAATTGGAAGGAGATGAAGCAGATCTCACTAAATTGGTGAGTTTTGAATTTACCAAGATTGAAAAACAAATAGAAGAAGGTAATAAAACAAATCCTATTAACATTCCAGATATTACAAAAGAAAGGTGGCTTAAAGATATGGAAAGTCACAAAGTACAATATAAAAAGACGTTCGAAGAATCTAAAAAATATTACGAGACCGATCCAGACAGTCAATTCTGCATCACTCCAGTGGAAACAAATATTTTTTTAGATGAAGAGATCATTAATGCCGCTGAAGGATTTATGGTTGGACCAGTTGGAATGTTTAGAAACAAAGGAGTAGAAGCTGGTAGTCAAGTATTTGATAATTTAACTGAAATGAAAATATTCCTTCTTAATGTGCAATGCAAAACAATGGACATGGTTTTGTATATGACTTATGAATTGGCTGGACAGTATATATTCCGTGGTAAATTTGTTAATAAGCCGTGAGAACGCCAGATCCCATTTTAATCAAGGCTCTTTACATTTTGTCAGAAGACATCCAATCAGAAGATGGAGTAGCTAATGCAGCTATTTCAGAAGGAGCTTTGAGATTATCAGAATTGATTAATGGCATTAAAGAAACTCTATATGATAATATGCATTTAGCAGATGGAAATAATTGTACTTTACTTAAACTAAAGAAACTTATTAATTTTGAATTTCCAGAAGAATCTTAAAGTGAAACACAAAATCATTAAACGCGATTACACATATTCATGTGGAGATGGATGTTGTGATGAATATGGACAAGAATGGTATGTGAATGGAGAGCTTGTACATCGTAGCCCTTGTGAAGATAATGGATGGATGGCTGTGCTCAAGCACTTAGGAATTGAAGTAGAGATAGTTGGACAAAACGAACAAGGTGAAGATACTTGGTCTTTATAATTTTATGAAACAGTGGCCCAAAATTAATAGTAAAGTAACTTTCAAAGGGACTCACATGTTCTGGTTTGTTAACATCGTCAAAGACGCCAATGAACTTCTAGAGGTCGGTAAAGAATACACAATTACCAAATTAGAATTAGCATCTAGTTGGTGTGCAGTGATTCTAGAAGAATTTCCTGATCATAAATTCTCTTTGAGTTTCTTTGATTACGTTGAAGAATTGACAACCGAAGAGCAGCAATCTATTGAAAAGTATGAATACACTTCTTTAAAAGATATCAGAGATAGAGTAAATTTAGAAGCTTGCGATAAGTGTTCAGATTTGATGAAGTTGTATGATACCGATATCAGTCTTATATTAAAAGCTTTTGATCACAAATTAAAAAAATGAACAACAAACAGATCTTAAAAAAATAATACCATGAAACCTACAGCAGGAAAATATTACACAATTAATTATTCAAATTCAGAAGAGCTTATGCAATCTTATATGGGCGTTGGAGAGTGTCTTCAGGATATGGGTGATGGACGATATAAGTTTATTCTCCCTCATACTAATTTACTGGGATTTTTCTCAGAAGAAGATGTGGTAGCAGAACATGAACCATATAAACGATCTCTAGGAGATCGAGCAATAGGAAGAGCTTAGGTAAATGACTAAACTACTTTACATTCTATTTGAGTGCGAAATATATTGGGGATAGAGAGTAATATACGGAATAACGTATAACTTAATTTTATCCAATCTACAGTATAATCATGAATAACGATATTAATTTTGGTAGTTTATTTTACTCGGAAAAAGATAATTTGTTGATCTTTGCTAGAGGTTTGACAAAGTACGATAAAAATCGAGTTTGGTACACAATTGTAAATTGTCATCATCTTCATGAAGACACATCACATTGTTCCATTGAAGAATTTAAACAAAATTTTAAACGTGTAGGATGGATTGAAGAATAGAAGATTGACAACGCTATAAAGAATATGAAAGACACAAACGAAGAACACTACACAATCAATATGGAAACGCACTACATTATCCAATACACACGAGGGAGCTATTCTTGGATAGGGGCCGATATAGGTAAGATCAAGTATTACCTTACTATCGAAGAAGCAAGGAAAGACATTGAAAAGGTATTCAAAGATGAGCACAGCTTTCATGTAGACGAAGCTGCTATTATTGAATGGAAGAAGACTCCTGTACTTGTTAAGAAGAACATCAAACCTGTTATTGAGTCTAAAACTACCTTTGATGTAGAGATCTATGATAGGAATGAAAGTAAATGGTGTGCTAGGTATCATGGCTTTGAGACTTTTAAACTGGCTCAGGATTATATTAAGGAAAATACAAGAAACCCTCTTTATTCCCAGAACTATCGTGTCGTACAAAGAGATGTAACCGTAAAGACTTCCGTTGTTTAATATGGATATCTTTACAACTATTATAGGAGGATGTGTTTGTACTGTAGTTCTGTGTTTGACTATGCTAACAATAGCTTTTACTCTTATTAAGATAAGAGATTTTATTGAAGACATTAAAGGAGGTTAATATGGAAACTAATGAACTTAGATCTTTAGTTCTTTCCATTCTGCAAGAAGATGCAAAACGTAAAAATGCTGAACTTGATAAAGCAAGAAATCAAACTCTTATTGTATTGACAATTCTTTTTGTTTTGTTTCTTGTGGTCAAAATGATTAAACATATTTAAGAATGTGTAAAGAATATGAATAAAACACCCACTCTTAGAGAAAAAGTAAAAATGTATGAAGAACTCTTACACAAGATCAACTTAATGCAGATAGCTTGTGATAATGAAGGGATTAAAAAACTCTTGCGCAATATAGACAAGTGGTCATATATGCATCGCTGCGGTAACGGAGAATTATCAGAAAGAGAACAGCAGGAACTAATTGATAGAGCATTTCGAAAACTGACTAATTTAGAATAATATGAGACTTCTAAACATTGGAGAAACCATTAAGAAGCATGACGAAGTAAATGTTCAACCATTTACAGGTGAACACTGGCCACCAATTTGGGAAAAAGTCACTTCATTTATTGGATGGAAAGTAACAGAAGGTACATATGGAAAATACAGGAGATAATATGGAAACAAAAGCCACGAACACACTTGTAAGACATAAGGTAGAAGACAACGTATACACTCAAACTTCCTATACAGGACAGATTAGGTGGTGTCGCAAACCATTGTACGATGAACCAACTCTCCAACAACAAGTAACAATTAGCACTTTTGGGAATTATGTCATTACTAAACAGGAAGTTAAATGGGTCGATGTGCCTGTAGAATGGATCAAAGAAAACTAATAGAATGAACGAGGAAGAACATATTGAAAATTTATTACGCTGGCTAATTAGTGAAGTTAGGTCAGCAGGAGGAGATGGTGATGCTATTTGGCATTCGAAGCACAAAACTATTGACGAGCTTGTGCCTTTTGTACTAAAAATAGACACAGAATTGAATTTAAACTGGCAGATTAAAATCCAAAAAACTCCAGAATGTTCTTGCTATCTATCTTGGCATGATGGACAAGAATGTCTAATCATAACAAATAGCGAAAAGATGTGGAACGAAAGACCAAGCTGGAGTCAATGTTCAATTGATTGGTAATATGGCACACGACGACATTATACCTAATGACGACTTTCCTCACGACTATACAGATGAAGTAGTTTGTCCTTATTGTGGTTATGAGTTTACGGATAGTTGGGAATTCAATGACACCCAAGATGAACAACATGTAGAGTGTCATGATTGTGGAAAAGAGTTTTTTCTTTACGTAAACGTAACTGTGGACTATTCTACTAGAAAGAAGAAGGAATAATATGAAAGAAAGATGCTTTGCTTATCAAAATAAGAAGACTCATAGATGGTTAAAGATTAACCCCAGCATTAAAATATACTATGAAGGATACGGATACGGGCATTCGATCTATGACGCATTTGACAAATCTGTATTGTATTGTGTTAGGAATATTATTGAAGAAGATTTCTCTAAAACTAAATTAGAGAACAGAGAAGATTGGCAGTTGATGGAAGTTGAGATTGAATATAACTTTACTAGAGCAAATCTGAACTAATTTTAATAAAGAGCTAATTATTTTGTCAGTAACAACCAGAGAGCGTGGGCGAAAATGCCCTGCGTAGCCACGCTTACTTTCGCGAGTCCTGCTTGGGGCACTGCTGTTGGGACTCCTCGCTATAGAGCGAACCACCTCTCTGGGAAGGTTTTAATTATAAAACGCAAAATGAGATTTTTCCAAGCAAAGCTTGACGTCCCACAGGAAACCATCTAATATTGTAGCATGACAAAGACACAACAGATAGAAGAGCTGCAACTACTTCAAGTAATTTCAGTAGCTAACTGGTTTGACAACTTCGAAGTTAACTACGATCCAGTAGACAAAAAGACAATCATTCGAGGTTGGGCACGTTATTGCACGAACAACTTCTTCTGGACTTCAGAAGACCCAATAAAAGAGTTCTACCAAAGAATAGAGAGATTCTTTATGGAGGAAGGTAACGAGCAATTCAAATAATATGGAAAATATAGAAGACATTGAAGAAGTTTCTCGTTTAGCCATTCAAGCAAAAGTAAAAAACACTTGGTTTACTGTACATAATTTTCCAATAGGAACGGATTGGCGAGCAGCTATAGAAGATCTTAAAAATTGGAAAAATGACGAACCCAATTCTACATTTCGTTTGATTTGTACAAACATTGTTGTTGAGACAGAAATTATAGCAGAACTTTAATAAATGAACAAAATAGAAATTCTTAAACTTATTCAAAGTGAAATGTTTCGAGTTAAAACAATTGAAACACAAGGAAAGGATAATTTGGATGAACATTTAGTACACATCGAATCATTGGTAGCCTTAGTTGAAAAGGCTTTTGATCGAGGCAAAAACTATGTTCTGAATAGACAGCATTGGGATGTAGTACCAAAAACTCGCTCTTTAGAGTATGGAGATATTGAACTATGACACTAGTACAACAAATCACGTTTATAACATTCCCACTTGCTGCATTGATTGCAATGTTTGGTGGATGGTTTGCGTATCAATTATCTCTAGAACATGTTCGGAAAGAAGATGATTTTAATAGATTCTTTTTACAAGTTATGGTAGGTGTATCTGTTGTTCTTATATTTTTTATCGTAATAATTACAAACACAACTTTTGAAAAATTGATACAATTGGGATATTAATA